>ERZ650312.342-NODE-342-length-25709-cov-11.695993_pt1 | contig 25709 bp, 25 predicted proteins | sample MGYA00376248_ERZ650312 | MGnify/ENA primary metagenome ERZ650312 (study PRJEB26733, sample SAMN07839316) | wastewater metagenome | biome: urban; feature: wastewater treatment plant; material: waste water | place: USA: North Carolina | collected 2016-07-28 ... | reverse complement strand
CCGACCAGGGAACTGGCGCTGGCGGTGCAGGATCCTGACCGTGGTGCGCTTCCCCTAGCCACTGGCCAAGAATGCCAAGGACGACGCACAGGGTTGCGACCGACCCGGCGAGCAGGGCCGCGACGATCGCGAGCAGCAGCCACCAGAGCCAACGCTCGGGCGCCTGATGCAACAAGGCCCCCAACGCCAGTTCCGAACTGCCCGGCAACAGGGTCGCCGAACTGTAAGCGCTCACCAACAGCCCCCAGCTTTGCCACTCCAACCCCATCAATCCAGTACCATGTCCATCATCAAATCATCCAGCCCAGAGCACCACCACCCGACCCATCACACAGCGTGATCCACCCTCCGGCGTTCCGCTGCGCAACCGGATAGAATCCAGAGACGATAGTTTTCGAGGATACAAGGGGTTACCGACCATGACCAGACTCTTTCTCGTACCCCTGCTGCTGGCGCTGCTCTGGCTCATCGCCCTGCTGTGGCTGCGGATCCCGCTACGCCAAGGCGTCAAAGGCTTCTATTGGATCATAGGCCTCGGTGGCGGCATAGCTGCAGTGCTGACCCTGTTGATGTGGCTGACCCACTAAATACACGCGCCTATTATGCTACAGCGACAAGGTAGCACACGCTGACACGCCGTAAACCCATCCATGGGGCTCCGCCGCGCCATCCCTGGCGCAGAGGGTCAGCTTAGCGCTACCCTGCCTCTGTGATGGGTGATCTGCTATTCGGAACTAATGAAATGGACACCTCCCCATAACGGTTTCAGTGAACCATGCTGTCAGTGCAGACCAACAGCAAAAATGAAGAGGTGCCCTATGGAACAAATTATCGGAATTGATCTGGCAAAGCGAGTTTTTCAGGTGCACATCGTTTCTACAGAAGGAGAGAAGCAAGCCAATAAAATGATTACTCGTGAAAAGCTGATGACCTTCATCGCTCAACAGCCAGCATCCCGTATTGTGATGGAAGCGTGTGGCAGTGCAAACTATTGGTCCCGTCAGTTCAAGCAATACGGGCATGAAGTTAAACAAATCAGTCCGCAATATGTCGCCCCCTTCAGAATGGGCAACAAAAATGACAGGAATGACGCAGTTGCTATTGTGGAGGCTGCCAGCCGTCCAGGGATGCGCTATGTACCCGAGAAAACAGTGGAACAGCAAGATATTCAGTGTCTGCATCGGGTGCGTCAACGACTGATGAAAAACAGAACAGCGCTGATTAATCAGGTCAGGGGGCTGGGTTTGGAATATGGCATCGCCATACCGGAAGGGTCCCATAAAATCATGGCCAGCTTGCCCGATGCTCTGGAAGATGCAGAGAATGAACTCACCACACTCAGCCGTGAGTTATTCCAGGAGATGCTGCAGGAACTGAGAGAGAGTCAGCAACGAATTAAAGCACTGGATGTTCGGCTGAAGCAGATGAGTGCGCAGAATGAAGATACGGTACGCTTGGAAAGTATTCCGGGTATAGGGCCACTGGGAGCATCAGCGCTGACAGTAGCCTTAGGGGATAGCAGCGACTTTCAGAATGGCCGACACTTTGCCAGTTACCTGGGGCTAGTACCCAAAGAGCACAGTAGTGGCGGAAAAGTCAGATTGCTGGGAATAACAAAGCGCGGAGACGGTTATCTGCGAGGTTTGCTTATCCATGGCGCCCGCTCAGTGGTTTACCGTGTTGCAAACCTTCCGGATGAGCAATGCGGTGGGCTTCAGCGATGGTTAAAAGGCATAATTGTCCGAAGTGGTATAAATAAGGCCATCGTCGCGTTGGCTAACAAGAACGCCCGGATAGCCTGGGCGCTGGTAAGCCAGAAAACAGAGTATGTGTTTAAGTAACAGTATGATTTTTGTTGGCAGTCCAAGAGTGATGTTCTGACAGGTAGAACCGACTCTCTGTGAACCTGGCAAATAGCTTGGCTGTGGCAAGCCATGGAACTAATGAGGCCAGAGAGTGCGGATGTTCATCGGGGCTCATGAAGCCGAATATATGTTTGTGACTACTTTGTTAAAAATAGAGCAGCACTTGCTTGCACAGGGTCGGTGTCCATATAAGCTATTTAGGTTCGAATAGCGAAGCGTATTCGAACGATTACGATAAGGGGTTGCCGAGAGACCGCTGAAATCCAGGGGTTCCTGCCGGTCTTGCCATGACTCGGGGCGCGGCGGTATGCGGACGATTACGCTGCGCTAATCGACCCTACATAATGGGACTTATTGTTACCTCCCCCTCATCCCCAGCCCTTCTCCTGCAAGGGGAGAGGGGGGCAAAACGGTTCAGCTGACTGTGCTTTACGTGCGAGGCACGGGTGGGGATGGGGCTTTGGAATTGGCACGGTCCATCCCCTCTCCCTCGGGAGAGGGTTAGGGTGAGGGGTCGTAATCTGTGTTGTAGGTTCGAATAGCGAAGCGTATTCGGACGTTCGCGAACAGGAGGTCGCTGCCGATTTTCCGGACTTCCCCCAGACTTCACCTTCCCTTCACACAAGCCAATTTTCCCTTCACAAATCCCCCGTATTTTCTGCCCACTGATAAATGGGCCCGGCTTGCCACAGAGTGGCGAGGGCGGGAGCAAGAGGATGACATCGTGGATCAAATACGGGCTGGTCGGGGCCTTGATACTGGTGGCGAGCTTTTGGGGCGGCAGCGTGCGGGCGGCGCAGATGCCCCTTGGCACGGATGGCGCCCTGCCGGGGCAGACAGTCGCTAAGGCAGCGATCCCGACGGGTGCCCATTTTCAGCCCCTGGGGGCTCTGCCATCGGTTGCTGCCGGGCGTGGCACCTGAGGGAGTTGATACCGACCTTTTTAACCAGACCGGGCCGGTGACGTCACGGCACAGTGTCCATCAACACAGGCCGGGTGGCCTACTGCGTCTGGTATTGGGCATCCAGCCAGGCGATGGCCTCTTGGGGGTCGTTGAATGCCCGGATATGGTCCGGATGGGTGAGAGAGAGGCAGGAGAGGGCGATGTGATGGAGCACCTTGGCCGAATAGAGGGAGGCGATGGCTACCAGATTCTTCTGTGTCAGCCACTGATAGGTTTCCTGCAGATGGGGCAGGGCGGAGAGCACCACCCCCTGATGCTGGCGATGGTCCACCAGAGCGCAGAAACGCTTACCATCGAGACTGTTTACTACGCGCTTAATCTCCGTAATCCACGTCAGCATACCCTCTTCATTGAAAGGGCCGATCAGCTCGCAGGTGACCAGGTGTTCCTGCACATTGAAGATGAACTCACCGTGCTTTTTATCAAAGGACATACAACATTCTTATCCATGACCAGGGGCGGCAAGATGATGCTTGTTCAGTCCGTATGCATCAATGCCCGAATGAGGGTTTGCTCGTGGCAGCTGTACTGCTGCGTTGACACCAGGAGATAAGGTGCTGGCCCGTGATGGCGATACGAGAACAACAGGCGGCGCCAGTGTATTTCATCCGGATGCCGGGTAGTCCGGTCTGCACCCGGGGTGGCAATGCTCCTGTTTGCCCGGGCCCTTATCCCGGGGTGTCTTGCCCGGAAGGGGGGACTGCCTTGGTGAGGGCGTCGATGGCATTGGGGACGAATCGCTCGGAAAAACCGGCGATAAAGGCCCAGATGACGGCTTTGGCGGCATCCAGATTGGTTGCAGGAGAGGCCAGGGTCAGCAGAGTCTGCAAGGAGACATAGGGGTGCTCCATGTGTTTGAACTTGGGAAACAGGTCCCCCTGGAGCAGGCTGCTGGCAAAGAGCCCGTAGGCGATAAAGCCGAGAATGCCGGAAAAGAGCAGGGAAACATAAAACTGCGTCACGATCACCCGGGGTTGGCTGATGTGGGCGATGGCACCGCTGTCGTGCAGCCTGGCGAGGCGGTAATAGTTGTTGATGACGGCCCCCACCGATCCGGCGAAGAAGATGGCGGTCATGATGTTGGAAATGAGGGGGATGGTTTGCAGCAGCAGTATCAGGGCAAGGCCTCCGAAGGAGATGAGGCCGCTGATGGCCAGGTGTTTGTAGTAGCGATCCATGGGTAGCTCCACTTCGGGCACAAGACCCTGTTGAGGATAGTCAGCCCATGGCGAAAATGACCCGAAAAGGCCGGTGCAGCAGTGCCCGGCCTGTGTCTTCTCAGTTGCAGTGCCATTTCATCGGTGGCGTTTCACCGTTTTTGGCGTGGGCAATTGACCTGTTCAGGCTGCCAGCGGCAGGTAGACATGCTGGTAGGCCAGGGCGATGGCGCTGTAGAGCAGCAGGGCGGCCATCAGCAGGTTGAAGTACCTGAACCAGCGAGGATGTTGAAGATGACGTCCGATGAGACTGCCCGCCATCGAGTAGCTGCCGGGGGCACCGGCGGCCAGCAGGCCGAGCAGCAGGGACCAGGGCAGCAGGCTCCAGCCGTGGATCTGGGCTGCCGGGAACTGGATGCTGGTGATGGGCAGGGTGGCGATCATCGCCTTGGGGTTGAGCAGCTGGATGACGAAGCCGCTGCGCACCCCCAGAGGGCGGGCAGGCGCCTCGTTGGCACCGAGCTCGCCGCTGTCGCTGGCGATCTTGATGGCGAGGTATGCGATATAGAGGCACCCCACCAGGCTGACATAGATCAGGGTATCTTCCCGCACCAGGCGGGTGCCCGCCCAGCCAAAGAGCAGCAGGAGCACGAACATCGCCAAGCCGACCCCGAGGAAGAAGCCAAGGGAGGCACGGGTGCGGCCGCCCAGGCCTGCATTGAGGCCGATGAGGTTGACGGGGCCTGGGGTATACATGATGCCGATGGCATAGGCGAGAAGCTCAATCATGGGGTGTTCCTTGGGCTCAGCGGATCAGGCTGGCGCTGTATTGGGTGGGGGTCATGCCATAGATGCGCTTGAAGCGACGGTTGAGGTGACTGAGATCGGTGAAACCGTAGCGGTACACCAGATCCTGCGCCGACTCTCCGGCGGCCAGGGCGCGCCGGGCGGCATTGATGCGGCAGTTGATCACGTATTGATGGGGGGTGATGCCAAGCTGCTGGCGAAACAGCCGCAGGAAGTGGTACTTGGAGATGTTGGCCGCCGCGCTGATGTCGGCCAGGGAGATATCCTGCTGGAAGTGGGCGTGGATAAAGTCCCTGGCCTGCAACAGGAGGCGATCGATGCGACTCACCCGGCCATTGGGCTCAAAACGTCCCGCCTGCTGCATCACCCGGGTGGCGAGGCGATAGAGGGCAAACTCCTGCTCTATGCTGTCGGCCTGGCCGCGCACCGCCTGGGCCAGCTCGAGGATGCAGGCGCTCAGCGCCTCATCGCGCACCAGGGGCTGCAACAACCGGTAGGTCCCCATTGCCCGCTCGCCCGCGGCATCGGCAAACAGCGGAGTGAGTTCGTGGGGTGGAATGTAGAGCATGGTGTAGTCGAGGCTGGCGTTGTCCCCGGCATGGCCGTCGTGAACATCCCCGGGATTGAACTGGATGACGCTGCCTGCCGGGCTGGAGTGGGCTCCGCCGTGGCAGAAGAAGTTCTGCCGCCCGGCCAGAGTGACCCCGAAGGAGTACTCCTCGTGGGCGTGACGGTCGTAGCGAAATTCCGTCATGTTGACACGCAGCGCAGTCAGGCTCGCCAGGTGCTGACTGTGTGCGAATATGAACTGGTTGTCCTGCGCCATCTTTCCCTCCTGTACCAGACTGCCCCCCTAATCTAGCCCCAAGGGTGTGCCTCTCGCTTGGACAATCTTGCTGTTTGCCGGCCCGCCTGCGCCCCGCACCGAGAAAAACGGCGCAGCCGATGGCTGGCTGCGCCGGTTGGCCCGTCAGCGAAAGCGAAACAGCTCCCGGTGCAGCGGGGTGGCCAGATGGGCATCCAGGGTGTGGGCCATGGGCTCGGGGCCGCAGAACCACACCGGGGTGTGCTGGCGCTCGCCCAGGGCGGCCAGATCCAGCCGGCCGCGCTCGGACTCCAGATGCAGCCGGTAGTCGACCCCGGCCCGGCGGCACAGCTCGGCCAGCCGACCGTGATAGGGGGCGGCCTCGGCGGTGGGGGCGCATTGCAGCAAGGTGGTGCCGGGGCGTTTTTCGCCACGGCGCACCAGGGCCTCCAGCCAGGCGACGAAGGGGGTGATGCCGATACCGGCGCCCACCCAGAGCGCGGGGGCCGGATCCGGCAGGGCGAAGGCGCCATAGGGGCCGGTCACGATCACCGTATCCCCCACCTTGAGGTGGCGGTGCAGCCAGCGGGTGTGATCCCCGAGGGCGCGCACCGCCAGGGTCAGGGTGCGGCCATCCGCCGAGACATTGACCAGGGTGTAGGGGTGGGGCTCGCCGCGCCCGGCAAAGTCGAAGAAGGCGAACTGCCCCGGGCGATAGCCGTGCAGGGGGGCGGTGAGGCCAACCCGGATCTCCAGGGTGCGCTCGTCCAGAGGGGTGAGGGCGCTGACCGTCCCCTGGCGGCGTGCGTCCCGCCCCACCCGGCCAAGCAGGGAGTAGAGCGCCCCCAGAGCACCCAGCCCGCCACCGATAAGCAGGGTTAGGCCGACCGGGGTCAGGGCGCCGATGCGCGGCAGCAGGCAGAGCCCGTGCAGCCAGCTCATCAGATAGATGACCGGGGCCAGCCGGTGAACCACCTTGAAGCGCTCGTAGCGCACCACCGCCAGCAGGCTTACCACCACCAGGGCCAGCAGCAGATAGAAACTCCATTCCCCCAGGGTATTGCCGAGGCTGTGCCAGAGGGCATCGTTGCCAGCACCAGCACCAGCACCAGCACCGCGGCGCGCCGGCCGGGTCAGCCAGTCGGCGGCGACAGCCCACTTGGGGGCTTCCACCAGCAGCCAGTGGGCCACCAGGGTGCCGGTGGCCCAGAGGGCGCTGCTGCGGTGCAGGTGCAACATGCGATCCAGCCCGCCGCACCAGGCTTCGAGCCTGGGCAGGCGCAGGGCCAGCAGCAAAGAGAGGGTCATGGCGCCAAGGCCAATCAGACCGGTCAGGATCAGCAGCTCGTGGCGCCAGGGCCAGACGCTGGCGGGCCACTGGGTGAGACCAGCGAGCCAGAGCAGGGTGAGGGTCAGGGGCAGGGCCCAGACGAGGGATGCGGGTTTCATGATGTCCTCCTTGTCCATGCCTCCATTGCACGCCTGCTTTGTGGCGAAAGTGTGCCCCCTGACTACCTCTTTTGTAGCAGAGTGTGGCAAAGGGTCGCCGGGTCAGGGCAAGCGGACTGAGGAGGAGGGCGCGGAGCAGAACAGGGGGGCAGGAAAGCGGTTGGCGTCACCCCACAGGCCTGGGTCTGGAGAGTGGTGATGCTGGGGCAGGCGCATGGCTGCCCCAGCAAACAGTCGTGTCAGGATTTTCGTCCCTTGCCGCCCTTGTTGCCCGCGAGGGCCTGCTTTCTGGCCTTCTGCTTCTGGGCGCCCTTGCTGGCGCGGCGCGGCTCGGGGTCGAAGCGGGTGAGATCCGGCTCAAAGCCCGGGAACCACTGCTGGGGCAGACGGGTGTCGAGCACTGCCTCCACCTTCTCTAGAAGCGGCGCGTCTTCCGGGCTGAACAGGGTGATGGCGAGCCCCTTGTTGCCGGCGCGGCCGGTGCGCCCGATGCGGTGGACGTAATCCTCGGGCTGATGGGGGAACTCCAGATTGATCACATGGTTGAGATCGCTGATATCGAGGCCGCGAGCCGCCACGTCGGTGGCCACCAGCGCCTGCAAGGTGCCGGCGCGAAACGCCAGCAGCACGTTTTCCCGCGCGCTCTGTGACAGATCCCCGTGGAAGGCGAGCGCATTGATGCCCCCCTTGCCAAGCTGCTGGGCCAGCTTGTCGGCCCCCTGGCGGGTGCGGCTGAAGATCAGCGCCGGTGCCCAGCCCTTCACGGTCAGCATGTGTTGGACCAGCGCCACCTTGCGATCGCTGTCCACCGCATAGACCCGCTGCTCCACCTCGGCCGCCGTGGTGTTGCGCGGTGCCACTTCCACCAGCGCCGGGTCGCGCAGCAGCACCTTGCAGAGGGCAAAGAGGTTGTCGTCGCAGGTGGCCGAAAACAGCAGGGTCTGGCGATCCGCCGGGATTTGCTTCAGCAGCGCCTTGATCTCGTCCATAAAGCCCATGTCGAGCATCCGGTCCGCCTCGTCAAACACCAGATGGCGCAGTTCGGCCAGCGTGAGCGCCCCCTGGCGCAGGTGATCGAGCAGGCGGCCCGGGGTGGCGATGAGGATATCCACCCCGGCGTTCAGCGCCTCCACCTGTGCGGCGATGCTCACCCCGCCGTAGACCAGCGTGCTGGTGAGAGTGGTGCCCCTGGCGTAGCGAGTGACGCTCTCGGCAACCTGCACCGCCAGCTCGCGGGTCGGCACCAGCACCAGGGCGCGGATGGGGCGAGGGCCATCGCTCGTCGGGTGTTGCAGCAACTGCTCCAGCAGCGGCAGCACGAAGGCGGCGGTCTTGCCGGTGCCGGTCTGGGCGCCCGCCATCAGATCCCGCCCCGCGAGGATCAGGGGGATGGCGCTGGCCTGCACCGGGGTGGGGGCGGCGTAGCCAAGCTCGGTCAGGGTTTGCTGCAAGCGGGGGGAGAGGGCCAGTTCGGTGAAGGAGGCAATGGACATAGGGCACCAGTATTGGGGTTATCCCGCCCCGTGGCCGGGACGGAAACAATCAGCGTGGCGGGATGGTAACAGATAGCGGGGGCGCGGCAGAAGCCGGGGCGCTCAGGGGGGCTAATCGGCGCCCGGATCGCGGACAAGGCGGATGGTCTGCCCCTGGTAATAGGCGATATTGCGCTTGCCGTGCTGCTTGACGTGATAGAGCAGGTCGTCGGCCAGTTGCACCGCCTCGGCCACCGTCAGGTAATCGCGAATGCGGGTCACTCCGGCGGAGAAGGTGATGGGGGCGGGCAGTTCGGGGATGCGCAATGGCCGCTCCAGCAGGCGGGCGGCGGAGTGATGCATCATGTTGTCATCGTCCATCCCCTTGAACAGCACGATGAACTCTTCCCCGCCCCAGCGAATGGCGACATCGCCCCTGCGAATATTGGCCTTGAGGTGAGCGGCGAAGGCGACGAGCGCCAGGTCACCCACCCCGTGGCCATGGGTGTCGTTGACGGACTTGAAGTTGTCGATGTCGAGGATCATCAGGTAGTCGTGCTCCTGCAGCAGCGCCTCGTTCAGGATGTCACGGCGCGGCAGTCGGGTCAGGTGGTCGGTCTGGGCCAGGATGCGCAGACGGGTAACCAGGCTGCGCCCCGTCAGCATGATCAGCAGCAGGGCGATGAGATAGAGCTTGAAGGCCGCCCCGTAGAGCACGGACCGGATGAAATCGCCGTAACTGTATGACCACTTGAGGTAGAGATCATTGCCTGCCTGAGTGCGCATCAGCGGCGTGCTCAGGCAGAGGTGGAACGGGCGGCAGGGCTCGACCTCTTCGAAGGAGAGGACGGTCCGGGTCGGATTGAGGCTCTCGAAGGGGTGTAGCACATCCTTGAACGCCCGGTCGACGGCGATGTCGATGCCCTTGAGTCCATAGCGGTAGTCCTTGATGGCGGGCTCGTAATAGACGAAGGGGAAGTAGAGGGTGATGGTATTCAGTCCGGTGAAGGTGTCGGTGTAGATCTCGGATACCCAGGTTTCATCCGTGCTGCAGGGGACATGGGTGGCCGCGAAAAAGGCGCAGCCGAAATAGTGGGTCCAGGGCTCGATGTCGCTGAGGTCGGTGTTGATGGGCAACAACTGGCTCGGCAGCATCCCCTTGCTGGCGACCATGCCAAGCATGCGGCGATCATCATAGAAGGCGTAGAGATTGAGGACCTCGGGGTTGGAGATGACGTACTGGTAGGCGAGGAGCATCTGGTTGGCCGGGGGCAACACGGGAATGACCGCCAGGCGCTTCAGGGTGGGGAGATCATAGCCATAGGCATAGGCCGTCGCATCCCCGTTCTCGCTGAAGATGGGCATCTTGATGCTGCTGTTGTCGATGAAGGCGGCCAGTTTCTCTGGCGCCAGGATGCGGGCCCGCTGATAGAACACCTCGAACAGGTTGGGCTGCTTGGCGGTGATGAGCGCCATGTCGTGCCTGATACGAAGGTAGGTGTAGTTGCACACCAATCCGAGCCCCATCAGGACCAGGCAGAGCCAGCCAAGCCGGGTGAGCCATCGACGGGGGAGGAAACGCAGCAGTGAGGCGGCCATGGCGTGAACGCTCCCGTGGTGACAGAGGCCTTTTTTGTAACTGATTTTGCCGGGCATCACCAGATGAAGTTGGTGGGGTGCCATGGGGTATGCACAAAAATTAGTCAGCAATATCAAAAAGATAGACGATAAGATCGCATTCGATGGTGGGCGGGGAAAAGGGGGGGGGGCTGAAACAAGAGGGCATGGCGCCCTCTTGTGTGGAGTGAGACGACGCGCCTTAGCGAGCCTGGTATTTCGGCGAGCGGGGGCCAGGGAGGATGCCGTTGGGCATGTCGGCACTGAGCAGCCTGACGCTGGTGATGCCGGCGATTTCATGGCCCTTGTCGGTCAGGGTGTTGGCAATCTGATTGACCACCGCCACCACCAGCATGCCGATGAGGCCGCCCCCCGAATTGCCCTGCTGCTCGGCACTGCTGGCGCTGGCACTGCCTTCCCACAGCAGCTTGCCGGTGCGCAGATCCACCAGGCGGGCACTGGCGGTGACCACTGTCTCGCTGGAGATGACCAGATAGCTGGTGCCGTACTCCTTGATGTCGAGGTAGAGGGCGGTATCGGCACCGTAGATCTCGTGGAGCTTCTTGATGGGCAGCGCCTGGATGTCGGCGGGCTCGGTCACGCCGTTCTGCCGGAACGTCTCGTTGGTGACCGCCACCGGCAGCACGTAATAGCCGGACTCGGCGAGCGGATAGGTGATCTGGGATTGCAGGCTGGGGCCCGCCTTGATGTCCGGCGAGTGATTCACCGGCGGCAGCACCAGAATGGAGGTTGGTCTGCTCTCCTTGAAGTTGCTGTAGTCGTAGCCGGGGCCCTGTGCACAGCCGCCCATGAGGAGGGCGCCCAGCGTGAGGGCAAGGAGGGTGCGCAGGGTCATTGGGTCTCTCCCTTCTTGTTGGACATCAGGAAGTTCATGAAGGGGGCCGATTCGGGGAAGAGGCGCTTCTCGGTTTCGAACTGCTCGCGAGTCTGGGCATCCTTGCCGAGCTGGGCGTACAGCATGCCGAGGTGAGCGTGAAAGCCCGGTGGCACAGCCTGCCCCTTGGCGCTCGCTTCTTGCTGGTTTTTCTCCAGCGCATCGATCTGCGCTTCGACCCCGGTGTCGTCACCCTGCATGTGCTGGTAAACCACTCCCTGATATTGATCCCAGTTGTAGAGCGTCTGCGGCCCCTGGGCGCAGGCGCTCAGCAGCAGGCCGCTGACCAGCAGCAGGGAAGGACGGAACAGCGTCATCTCGTCTCTCCTCATTGGGCCGGGCGCCAGGCACCGGTCTCGATGCCGTTCACCAGATTGTTGACGGCCTCGCGGATGGCGAGATCCAGCACCTTGCCGTTCAGGGTGGAGTCGTAGCTGGCGGTGCCGCCGAAGCCGACGATCTCGCGGTTGGAGAGTTCGTACTCCCCGGCACCCTGGGAAGAGAAGACCACTTCCGAGGTGGTGACGTTGACGATGTTCAGGTTGACCTTGGCATAGGCGATCTGTGACTTGCCGCGACCCAGGATGCCAAACAGCTGATGATCACCGACTTCCTTGCGACCAAACTCGGTGACGTCGCCGGTGACCACGTAGTCGGCGCCCTTGAGTTGCTGAGCCTGTTGCTTGATCCCGGCTTCGGCCTGGATCTCCGCCATGTTGTCGCGATCCAGCACGCTGAAGCGGCCGGTCTGCTGCAGGTGGGTGATCAGTACGGTTTTCGCCTGGTTGCCCAGCCGGTCCACGCCGTCGGAGAAGATGCCACGCATGTAGCTGGAACGGTTGTCGAACTTGCCGACGGCGATGGGGCTGCGTGCGCCCTGATAGTGGCTCTGATAGGAGGCAACCTTGGGTACCTCCAGGGTGCGCGACGACTCGCTCGCACAGGCTGTCAGCAAGCCCGCCATCAGGATGACACTGGATGAAACAACAAACTTCTTCATGTAAGGCCCCGTTATCAAAGGAAAAAACAGCGGCGGACTCTAACATGGTTCGTTGCGAAGAAAGTGCCCCGTATGGGGGGCATACCCGCTCAATCCCTGTGCGTTTGACAGGGGGTGGCGGGTGACCGGGTCTGTTGCAGGGGCTGGAACACCTCCTCCAGGGCTGCCACCAGGGCGCGCATTCGGCCCGTCTTCTGCACATCCGGGTGCAGCACCATCCAGATGTCGATGGGATCGTGCTGGTCAGGCAGCAGGCGCACCAGGGCGGGATCCTCCTCGGCGAGGAAGGTGGAGAGCAGGGCGATGCCGAGCCCCTGCCGGGCGGCGGCCATCAGCACCAGCTGGGCATTGCTCTGCAGGACCACGTTGGGTTCGTGGAGCGGTTCGCCGCACAGACTCAGCCAGTGACGGGCCACCAGCTCTCTGGGAAAGAGCAGCAGGTCGTGCTCTTGCAGTGCCTGACCCGAGCGGGGCGTGCCCCGCCTGGCCAGGTAGTCGGGAGAGGCGTAGAGCCCCATCTTGATGGTGGCGAGCCGTTTGACCACGAGATCTCCCTGCTCGGGGCGCACGCTGCGAATGGCGAGATCCGCCTCCTGATTGGGGATGTCGCTCACGCTGACGGCGGTCAGCAACTTGAGGCGGATGCCGGGGTGGCGCTGGCGCAGCAGGGTGAACGCGGGCAGCACGAAGCCCTGGGCCAGGGTGTCCGTGGTGGCGATGCAAAGCTCCCCTTCCAGCTCCCCCAGGCTCGCGGTGCGCATCATGGCCAGGGCCGCCTGCGCCATGGCCTCGGCCTGGGGCAGCAGCGCTTCCCCCAGGGGGCTGGGGCGATAGTGTCTGGGGGTGCGGATAAACAGCTTGGCCCCCAGCTGCTGCTCGAGCAGGGTGATCCGTCGCCCGACGGTGGCCTGATCCACCCCGAGCTCGAGTCCGGCCTGCCGCAGGCTGCCCCGCCGTGCCAGGGCCAGGAAGAAGCGGGCATCGTCCCAGTTGATCATGCTTGCTCCTCACTCAAGCAGAACGCCCGATTGGCGCCGCAATATTAGATGCCAGCGGGGATGGCAGCACAAGGGGATAGACCGGGTCCGGTGCGTGCCTGCGGCTCCCCGGCCAAGGGCGCGTGCCACCCCGACGTGATGCAGGATTGAGTCGGCGTGATGCAGAACTGCCGCAGTCCGGGGTGGGCGGGATCGCTATGATGTCGCTCCCGATTGCGGTTTCATTCGTCTGCCACTGGAGTGTCCATGTCTGTCTCAAGCGTTCCGGCTTGCGAGCCAGGTCAGGTTGTCCATCCTCGTCTGCGCTGGTTTCTCTCCCTCGCCCTGATGTCGGCCCTGCTCAACAGCAGCGTGCCTACCCCGCTCTATCCCCATTACCAGGCGGCGCTGGCTCTGAGCGATCTCGGCCTCAGCCTCATCTATGGCGGCTATGCGGGGGGCGTGCTCATCGCCTTGTTCGGGGTGGGCAACCTGGCGGGACGCGTGGCGGATCTGCGCACCCTGATCCTGCCTGCCCTGGTGGCGGTCGGGGGCGGGGCCCTGCTCTTTTCCCTGGCCGACAGCTTCTGGGCCCTTTTGCTGGCGCGGCTGCTGGCCGGGATTGGCACGGGCAGCCTGACCGGCGCCGCCAATGTGGCGCTGCTGCGTTTTGGCCCCAGGGATGGGGGCAAGCGGGCGGCGCTGAGCGCCACATTATCGTTCACCGCCGGGCTGGCCCTTGGCCCCGTGTTCAGCGGGCTGGCGCTGCAGCAGGATCTCTACCCGACCACGCTGCCGTTTCTGCTGATCCTGGGGATGGCGGCCTGCGCCATCGGGGGGCTGGTGTTGAGCTGGCCCAAAGGGGTGAGGGCGACGGAGGCCGCCCCGAGCGGGCAGGGGGGCGGATCCCTGGGGGAGGGGCTCAGGGCCACGGGGGCCGGGTTCTTCCTTTGCGCCCTGGCGCTCTTCACCGCCTGGGCGGTGGCGGCCAGCTTGCTGGCCATGGGTCCCAAGGTGGTGAGCGAGATGCTGGGCATGACGGATCTGGGGCTGTTCGGCTATCTCGTCGCGGCCTATCTGGTCTTCTCCGGGCTTTGCCAGCTCTGGGCCCGTCGCCTCGATGCCCGCCATACCCTGCAAAGCGGCGTGCTGGCCCTGGCGCTGTGCGTGCTGCTCTTTGCCGGGGCCGTTCACGGCCTGCCCAGCTGGCTGGCGGGACTCGGGCTGCTGGTGGCGGGCTATGCCCAGGGGGCCGTGTTCGTGGGCAGTGCAACCCTGATCAATCGCATCGCGCCCCCGGCCAGCCACGCGCGGCTGCTCTCCCTCTTCTATGTGATCGCCTATGTGGCGAACTGGGTACCCGTGTTGCTGGGCTGGGTGAGCGACGGGGCCGGTCTTGGCGTCGCGCTGGATCTGCTCTTCGTCGGCAGCACCCTGACAAGCCTGGGGCTGGCCTGGGCGGTGTCTCGGCGGCGCTTCGAACCCGCTGTGTGACAAGGCATCACCCATCGACCAGGACGACGCTCCCGGCATCCAGGTGGTGCATCCACTCCCGCAGGATCAGCAGGGCGGCGGCGATGCGCTTCTCCCTCGGCAACTGAGCCGATGCCAGGGGATCCCCCTCCACCATGGCGGCAAGCTGGCCGAACAACCGCTCTATGTTCTCCCGGCTCTGCACCCGGTTGCCGAGCACCTCGGCCAGGGGCTCCGGGCTTTGCAGGTGCAGCACGGGGTGGGGCGGGATCCGTGCCGCGAGGGGCATCAGCACATCCTCCACCACCATGATGGCCTGCTCAAGCTCCAGGGGCGTCGGCGGATCCCGGCGAAAGGGTCCCGGGGTCAGGGCATCGAGCCCCAGTGTCAATGCAAATGTCTGGCTGGTGCCATCGGCCGCGGTGAGCGCGACCTGGCTTCGGGTATTGCCCAGGCTCAGCAAAATGGTGTCGTGATGCTCTCTGGTCATCTGGTGTGCTCCCGGCGTTGGATGCCCCATGGATACACCCGCACGGGGCGGATTGGCGAGTCATTTCGCCCCCCATTCGGGCATCAGGGGTTGCAAAGATTGCCACGAGTGGCAATCTGGACGTCCAAACGTCTTTAAAGGAGCCCTGACATGGATATTCGTATCGTCCCCCGCGCCCTCGTACTCGCTCTCTCTCTCTGGTGGGGGCGAGTGCCCTTGCCAACGAGGCCCTGGTGTTCCAGACCGACTTCGGTCTCAAGGATGGCGCCGTCTCGGCCATGAAGGGGGTCGCCTTCGGGGTGGACCGCACCCTGCCGCTCCATGACCTGACCCACGAGATCCCGGCCTACAACATCTGGGAAGCCTCCTACCGCCTCTATCAGACCCTGCAATACTGGCCCGCGGGCACCGTCTTCGTCAGCGTGGTGGACCCCGGTGTCGGCACCGAACGCAAGTCGGTGGTACTCAAGACCAGGAGCGGCCACTACATCGTCAGCCCGGACAACGGCACCCTGACCCTGGCGGCGGAGCACTTCGGTATCGAAGCGGTGCGCCAGATAGACGAGAAGACCAACCGCCTCAAGGGCTCCGAGAAGTCCTATACCTTCCACGGCCGCGACGTCTACGCCTACACCGGCGCCCGCCTCGCCTCCGGTGCCATCAGCTTCGAGCAGGTGGGGCCTCTGCTGCCCGCCGAGGTGGTGACCATCCCCTATCAGCCTGCGGTGGCCGAGCAAGACGGTACCCTCAAGGGCACCATTCCGATCCTGGACGTGCAGTACGGCAACGTCTGGACCAATATCGACGACAGCCTGCTGACCAAGGCGGGTATCCACAAGGGGGACAACGCCTGCATCAGGATCAGCGAAGGGGATGCGCTGAAATACGAGGGCAAGGCCCCCTACGTCAGCAGCTTTGGCGATGTGCCGGAGGGCCAGCCCCTGGTCTACCTCAACAGCCTGTTGCAGGTGTCGGTGGCCCTGAACATGGACAGCTTCGCCGCCAAACATCAGGTGCAATCCGGCGCCAACTGGCATATCAGCCTGAAGAAGTGCAACTAGACGCTGCCAGCGGGTGCTATCCGGTACAAACGGGCATATCAGTCTGAAGAAGTGCGGATAGGGTTCAACCCTTCTGTCGGCGACATGTCTTTCGGGGCGGTGGGACTCCTGTCCACCGCCCCTTGTCGTTGGCGGTGGCGTCTTGCCAGGCCAGCCGGTTATCTCATCATTTGTCATCCTCGCTTAATAAAGCGCTGCCATGCTGTGGCCGGACGCCGTGATGACGCAATGATTGCGCCGAGATAACAAGGAAAAGCCGATGAGCCGTTTTGACGAGAAAGACAGTGCCAACCACCCCCGCGAGCAGGAGCCGGCGTTCAACCGCCTCATCGAGGCGGGTCTCAGCCGCCGTGGCTTCCTCAAAGGGGTGGGCGCCGCCAGCATGGTGGCCTTCTTTGCCGCGAGCCCCGTGGCCCAGGCCGTGGCCGCCGCCACCCGGCCGCTGCTTGGCTTCCAGGCCGTGCCCGCCTCGGTGGCCGACACCATAGTGGTGCCGCCCGGCTACAAGGCCGAGGTGCTGATCGCCTGGGGAGATGCCCTCTTCCCCGATGCCCCCGCCTTTGCCCAAAGCAACGACGCCAAGGCCCAGGCCCGCCAGTTTGGCGACAACAACGACGGCATGAGCTTCTTCCCCCTGGGCCCGGATCGCGCCCTGCTCGCCGTCAACAACGAATACACCAACTACGAATACCTGTTTGCGAATGGCGGCAAGACCCTCAGTGCAGAGGCTGTCGCCAAGGCCCAGGCGGCCCACGGGGTCTCCCTGGTGGAGCTGGTGCGCATCGATGGCAAGTGGCAGGCCAACCCCAAGGGGGCCCTCAACCGCCGCATCACCGCCACGACCCCCATGACATTGAGCGGCCCGGCGGCGGGCCATGCCCTGCTCAAGACCCAGGCCGATCCCGAGGGGCGCACCGCCCTTGGCACCTTCAACAACTGCGCCAATGGCCAGACCCCCTGGGGCACCTACCTCACCTGCGAGGAGAACTTCAACGGCTACTTCGGTAGCGAGGGCAAGCCGGCGCTGGACCAGCGCGCCGCCCGCTACGGTCTGGCCGCCGAGGATGCGGGCTTTGGTTGGCACAAATTTGACGAGCGGTTCGATCTCGCGAAGCATCCCCAGGAGCCGCACCGCTTCGGCTGGGTGGTGGAAATCGATCCCCGCGATCCCGCCTCCACCCCGAAGAAGCGTACCGCCCTTGGCCGCTTCAAGCATGAGAATGCGGCCTTCACCGTCAACCAGGATGGCCGCGCCGTGGTCTACCTCGGCGATGACGAGCGGGGGGAGCACATCTACCGCTTCGTCTCGAAGAACAAGGTGGCGCCGGGCAACGATCCTGCGAACCGGGATCTGCTGGACGAGGGCACCCTCTATGTGGCCCGCTTCGAGGCCAGGGAGGGGGAGCTCAAGGGCACCGGCCAGTGGCTGCCCCTGGTGCACGGCGAGCATGGTCTGACCCGGGAGAACGGCTTCGCCGATCAGGGGGAGGTGCTCATCTTCGCCCGGGAGGCGGCGACCCGGCTCGGCGCCACCACCATGGACAGGCCCGAGTGGGTGGCCGTGCATCCCCACAGGGCCGAGGTCTACTGCACCCTGACCAACAACAAGAACCGCGGCCTCAAGGAGAACCAACCTCTCGATGGCGCCAACCCCAGGGCCGAGAACCCCTATGGCCAGATCATCCGCTGGCGCCCGATGGGGGACGATCACGGGAGCGACAGCTTCGAGTGGGATCTCTTCCTGCTGGCGGGCAACCCTGGCGTGCACAAGGAGGGGCTGATGGCGGGCAGTGCCAACATCCATCCGGACAACATGTTCAACAGCCCGGACGGCATCGGCTTCGACGAGGCGGGGCGGCTCTGGATCCAGACCGACGGCGACTACTCCAACGAGAAGCAGTTTGCCGGCATGGGCAACAACCAGATGCTGTGCGCCGATCCCGCGAGCGGCGAGGTGCGCCGCTTCCTGACCGGCCCCGTGGCCTGCGAAATAACGGGCCTCACCTTCACGCCTGACTGGCGCACTCTGTTCGTCGGGGTGCAGCACCCGGGTGAGGAGGGGGCGCCCTCCCATTTCCCGGACGGCGGCACCGCCATTCCCCGCTCCGCTGTGTTGCGGATCACCCGGGACGATGGCGGCATCATCGGCGCCTGATGGCCCGGGGTAACCGACTGGCCCGTGATGACAAAAGCCGCCTTCGGGCGGCTTTTTTTGTGGGTGTGGCGGGCGGGAGACAAAAAAAGACCGGGTACGGGACCCGGTCAAAGAACCCGCGCATTCAGGGAAGAAGTGCGGGCGTTCAGGCTTGGTGGCGGGGCCGGGCATCGGCCCCCGATCCGGTGTCGGGGTGAGTGGCGTCACCCCGGCGTCAATGCGGGCTATTCGCGCTCCAGTGCGTGGATGGGATCCAGCCTGGCGGCCCGGCGGGCCGGGGCGAAGCCGAATATTACCCCGATCAGGCTGGCGCAAAGGCAGGCCACCCCCATGGCGGCAAGGGAGTAGCTCATCCGGACGCCGCTGCTGAAGTGGTCGAACAGTTGGCCCAGCAGCAGGGAGAGGGCGATGCCGAGCACGCCCCCCAGCAGGCAGATCAGCACGGCTTCAATGAGGAACTGCTGCTGGATATCCCGGGTCCGGGCGCCGACCGCCATCCGCACCCCTATCTCCCGGGTGCGCTCGGTGACCGAGACCAGCATGATGTTCATCACCCCTATGCCCCCGACGATCAGGGAAATGAGGGCGATGAGGGCGATCAGCGTGGTCAGGGTGGCGCTGGTCTGGCTGATGGTCTGGCGGATGCTGTCGGTGTTGAGCAGGAAGAAGTCCTGGCTGCCGTGGCGCAGGGTGAGCAGGCGGCTGATGCCATCCTGGGCGGCGTCCAGGCTCACCTCGTCCCGTACCCGCACGCTGATGCTGCGCAGATGGCTCTGCCCCAGCAGGCGGCTCATGGCGGTGGTATGAGGGATCCAGACGTTGAGGGTCTCGTCGCTGCCAAAGCCGCTCTGGTTCTTGATGGCGACCCCGATCACCCGGCAGGGCAGATCCCCCAGCAGGATCACCTGGCCCAGGGGGGACTGGGTCGGGGCGAACAGCTTGTCCCGGGTGTGCTCGTCGATCACCACCTCCTGGGCCAGGCTCTCCTCGCTCTGGCGATCAAAGCCCATGCCCTGGGCCAGGCGATAGCCCCTGACCTGGAAGAACTGGGCGCCGACGCCGTTGATGGTGCCGGAGACGGCGGTGTTGCCAAGGCGCAGGGTGGCGCTGGTGCTGAGGCTGGGGGTGACGCTGTGCACGTAGTCCAGCCGGGCGATGGCCTCGGCGTCCCCGATCCGCAACGTCTGTATGGTAGCGGAGCGCATGTCCCCGAAGCCGCGGCCGGGGAACACCTCCAGGGTGCTGGTGCCCATGGCGTTGATGTTCTCCAGCACTCGCTCCCGGGAGCCCTGGCCGAGGGCCACCACGGTCACCACCGAGGCGATACCTATGATGATGCCGAGCATGGTGAGAAAGGTGCGCAGACGCTGGGCAACCATGGCCTTGAGGGCCATCTGCAGGGCATTCCCGAGCCCCGCCATCAGCGGGGTCTTCCCCCTGGCGGACGTCTTGGTGGCGGCCTGGGTCGCCTGGGGAAGGGCCTGTGGCTCGCGCGTGCGGCGATCGGCGATCACCCGGCCATCTTTCAGTTCGATGATCCGCTCGGCGTGGCGGGCGATGTCCATGTCGTGGGTGACGATCACCAGGGTGTGGCCCTGGCGATGCAGAGCTTGAAGGCTCGCCATCACCTCGGCGCCGCTCTGGCTGTCGAGGGCCCCGGTCGGCTCGTCGGCCAGGATCACCTCGCCGCCGTTGATGAGGGCCCGGGCGATGCTGACCCGCTGCTGCTGGCCGCCGGAGAGCTGGCTTGGCTTGTGTTCGAGCCGGCTGGCGAGGCCGAAGCGGGTCAGCAGGGCCTCGGCCCGCTGGCGTCGCTCGGCCGGATCCAGACCGGCGTAGAGGGCGGGCACTTCCACATTGGTGCGGGCATCGAGATCCGCCAGCAGGTGATAACGCTGGAAAATGAAGCCGAAGTGCTCCCGGCGCAGGGCGGCGAGCTCGTCCCGGCTGAGGGTGGCAGTATCGCGCCCGGCCACCAGATAGGCCCCCTCGCTCGGCTGATCCAGGCAGCCCAGCAGGTTCATCAGGGTGGATTTGCCGGAGCCCGAAGCGCCGACGATGGCCACCATCTCTCCACGGGCGATCGCCAGATCGATGCCATCGAGCACGGTGACGGTGCGCTCACCCTCTTTGAAGTGGCGGCGGATGCCCCGCAGTTGCAACAAGGCGCCCATGGTCACATCCCCATGGGGGGCGGCATGCCCCCGGCGGCGTTGCTCTGGCCTGCGTTCACTTCGCTGACGATGACCCGCTCACCGGTGCTCAGGCCCGACAGGATCTGGGCATCCACCTTGTTGTTCAGGCCGACCTTGACCCGGCGCAGGCTGATCCGGCCTCCGTCGTCGATCACCCTGACCTGATCCCCCTGCAGGGCGATGGCCGGGATCACCAGCGCATCTTTGAGCCGGGCGACCACCAGATAGACCTGGGCCGTCATGCTGATCCTGAGCTGACCATCCTGGTTGGGCACCTCGAACAGGCCGTGATAATAGATGGCGCTGCTGTCGCTGCTGCTGGTGGTGTCGTCGTCATTGATGGTGTCGGGGGCGGGCTCGATGGCCCGCAGGGATCCCTCGAAGCGGCGCTGGCTGTTGCCAAGAATGGTGAAATAGACCGGCATGCCGACCCGGACGTTGATGACGTCGGCCTCGGAGATCCTGGCCTCCACCGTCATGGTGTCGAGCTGGGCAATCTTGAGCAGGGTAGGGGTGCTCTGGCTGGCGTTGAGGGTCTGCCCCTCCTCCACCGGCATGGCCACCACGGTACCGGAGAGGGGGGCCAGGATCCGGGTATACCCCAGGTTGACCCGGGCTGTGTCCACCGCGATCTCGGCCTGCACCCGCTGGGCGTTGAGGGCCCGGATATCGGCCAGGGTCTCGTCCAGGGTCGCCTTGGCGCTGTCATGGTCGGCCGTGCTGCCAAGGCCTCTTGCGACGATCTGCTGCTGGCGCTGGTATGCCAGGCGGGCATTGCGAAGGGTGGCCTCTTTGGAATCCAGCTGGGCCTGGAGGTTGTCGCGCTGGGCCAGGGCATCCTTGAGGGCGTTCTGCTGGGGCAGATCGTCTATCTCGACCAGCAGCTCCCCCTGTTTGACCTCCTGCCCCAGAGTCACGTGCAGTTTCTTGATCTGGCCCGACACCTGGGCGCCCACGCTCACCTGCTTGCGCGCCTTCAGGGTGCCGTCCGCCATGATGAGCTGCTCCAGATCCCGGGTCTCGGCACTGGCGGTGATGTAGTCGCTGGCGGGTGCCTTGGCCTGGGGGCGCCAGGCCAGCAACAGGGCGAGGGCGCACAGGGGCAGCAGCCAGAAGAGACGAGGGGAGAACGTGGGCATGACAACCTGTATCCTGAATGACGATCACGGCGGCACTCTACCCCAGAGCCGGGTTAAGGCTCTTTGCGCCAAGCGTAAGGGTTTCGTAAAAATGGCTGCCAAGTGCGTGGCAAGCGGCGAAAATGGCCGCCGACAAGGGAGACCGCATATGAAGATCCTGCTGGTGGATGACGATGCCGAACTGGGCGCCATGTTGAGTGAATACCTGGGGGGAGAAGGGTTTGATACCACCCAGGTGCTGACCGGAGGGGAAGGTGTGCACCATGCCCTCTCCGGCCGTTACAGCGCCCTGCTGCTGGATGTGATGCTGCCCGACTTGAGCGGCACCGAGGTGCTGCGCCAGGTGCGCCAGCGCAGCCGCCTGCCGATCATCATGCTGACCGCCAAGGGGGACAACGTGGATCGAGTGGTGGGACTGGAGATGGGGGCCGATGACTATGTGCCCAAACCCTGCTACCCCAGGGAGCTGGTGGCCCGGCTGCGGGCCGTTCTGCGGCGGGTCAACGAGGGGGGGAGCGCAACCCCCTCGCCGGATGCCCTCATCCTCGGGGATCTGACGGTCACCCCGGCCAACCGGGTCTGTCTCTGGCAGGGGGAGCCGCTGGAGCTGACCGCCACCGAGTTCAACATGCTGGTGTTGCTGGTGCGAGCACCGGAGCAGGTGGTCACCAAGGACACCCTCTCCCTGCAAGGGGTAGGGCGCCCGAGGGAGGCCTATGATCGCAGCGTCGATGTGCACATCTGCAACCTGAGGCAGAAACTGCAGCAAAAAGCGGGGGAGGCCGTCACCATAGAGACGGTGCGCAGCATAGGGTACAAGATACGGTGATCCTCAAGGGACGTTTGTTCTGGAAGATTCTGCTGGGGTTCTGGCTGGCCATCGTGCTGGTCAGCCAACTGCTCTGGCTCGGTTTTCGTGCCGAGCGTGCCCCCCCGGAAGAGCACCTGGCCCAGCAGTTGGCGAGCCAGCATCTGGAGATGGCGGCAGCCGTGCTGGCAAAGGGGGGAATCGAGGCTGCGACGGCATTGAGCCAGGCCATGTCGCCGCCGTTGCTGCAGATAACACTCCTCGATGTCTCCGATGCGCCTCCCCGGCCAGCGCCCCGGGCATCCAGGCTGCCAGCCTCCGGGGAACCTGGCCCGGGCAGCGTGCTGACACGCACCGTGATTGCCAGCGACGGGCAGACCTATCTGCTGCAGACCAGAGCGGACCCGCGCGTCCTCCCCGGCGGGCCAGCGCCCGGCCCCCTCTCCTGGCTCAACATTCCCCCGCCCATGCTCTGGATTGGCGGCCTGGGGGGACTCTTGTTCAGCATTCTGTTCGCCTGGCACCTGACCCGGCCCATGAACGCCCTGCGGCGCAGCTTCGATCGGGTAGCCAGGGGGGATCTGGGGGTCAGACTCTGGCCCGCTCTGCGCTGGCGCCGGGACGAGCTGACGGAGGTGGCGAAGGAGTTCGATCTCATGGTGGAGCGGTTGCAGCAGTTGGTCGAGGGGCGCGAGCAACTGCTTCACGACGTCTCCCACGAACTGCGATCCCCCCTGGCCCGCATCCAGATGGCCATCGGCCTGGCGGAGCAGCGCCCGGAGAAGGCGAGCGACGCCCTGGCGCGGATCCGGCTCGAGACGGAGCGGATGGACAGGATGATAGGGGAGCTGCTGACCCTCTCCCGTGCCGAGCAGGGCCACGGGCTTGAGCAGAGCCACTACGACCTGCTGGCGCTGGTGGAGACGGTTGTCCAGGATGCCAGGTTCGAAGCCCAGCAATCCGGAGTCGAGATAGGGCTCGAGGCGGCGCTGGGGGAGGGTTGTCTCCTGCTGGGGCATGCCGAGCTGGTGCGCCGCGCCGTGGAGAACGTGGTGCGCAACGCCCTGCGTTTCTCGCAGTCGGGCCAGATGGTGAGTGTTCGCTTGCTGCGCCTGGGCCAGGAGGTGCAGCTCTCCATCGCCGATCGGGGGCCCGGGGTGGAGGAGGGGAAGCTGGCGGGGATCTTCGACCCCTTCGTGCGCATCGGCTCACCCCGCATGGGCAAGGGCTACGGGCTCGGGCTCGCCATCGCCCGCAAGGCGGTGATTCTGCAGGGCGGTACCATCCAGGCGCGCAATCGCGCACAGGGGGGGCTGAGAGTGACCATGACGCTGCCCCTGCATGACCCGTCCTGAGGTACGCGGCTCAGACCCGAGTGGGGTAAAACCCCTGTAATGAAAGAGGGGGCCAAGGCCCCCTGCTCGTATCTGTTCCTCCGTGCGATTCAGCGCAGCGCCGCTGGCGGCGGCACCTCGGTGTAGCGCCCGTCTATTTCTCGCAGGTAGTAGTGACCCTCCCTGACGTAATAGCGGCGGCCATCCAGATCCAGGGGGATGAGCCCTGTCTCTGCCACCACCAGGACCTGAGGAGGTGGGGAGACCACCACATAGTGGTTCTCCTGCCGACGGTAGAAGATGCCGTCGAGCACATAGTAGGTGAGCCCGGCCAGCAGCAGGGTTTCCACCCCTCCCGGCAGCCTGTCGACGCGGTGGCCGAAGCCGGGGCCAGCCCCATGGCCGTACTGCGGGGCAGGGCTCTCCCATCCGCCCGGTCTGCCCATGTTCCCCGGACCCGCCATGGCGGGCAGGGCGATGGCCATGGCAAGCAGCCAGAGTGAAGGGCGGTGCAGACTCATCTCACTGCCCCTTGAGCGGCGCACCGGCGGGCTGGGGTTTGAGTGGCTGGGGCGGCAGTTCGCGCACGCTGACCGTGACCTCGTAGCGGGTATCCGGCTTGGCGGCATCAATGTTTTTGGACAGCGCCTGGACCAGGGCCTGGGGATCCGCACCCTGCTTGCTGGCGTGATAGAGCACGGAGGGGGGCGGTGTCATGGGGCCTCCCTGGCGGGCGCCCATCGGGGGCGGCATCTCGCCGGCATGAAGGAGCGTGGTGCCCAGCAGCAGGGCAAGGGCGACAGGATAGCGTGACATGATGATGACTCCATTGATGGGAACGCCCCCATCAAACGCGACGCGTGCGCCCGGCTCAACCACCTTTACACCCTCTTTTCGCCCTCTTTACAGTTGTGACAACGGGCGCCGTGGCGCCCGTTGTGTGTCGTGAACCGCTCGCCGGATCAAAACTCGTTGGAGAGCGCCTTGTAACCCCTGACCAGGTCGATGTTGGTGTGAGCCACATCCTCGGAGAACTCGGTGGCGTCCACGGTGACGCGCGGGATCTGCGCCAGATCGCTCTGCTGGTTGATGCGGGTGGTGGAGGGGACATAGAAGCCGGGGGGAATATCGCAGCCATCGACCACGGAGTTGTGGCGCACCACGGACCCTTCGCCGATGTGGCAGTTGAACAGCACGCTGTTGAAGCCGATGAAGACCCGGTTACCCACTTCGCAGGGGCCGTGGACGATGCTGCGGTGGGCGATGGAGCTGAACTCGCCGATGGTGACGGCAGCGCCGGATTTGGAGTGGATGACGACGCCATCCTGAATGTTGGAGTTGGCGCCGATGACGATGGGTTCCATGTCACCGCTCTCGTCCACTTCGTCTGCGCGGATCACGGCATAGGGGCCGACAAACACGTTCTCCTTGATGATCACCTTGCCACAGATGATGGCGGTCTTGTCGATATAGGCGGATTCGTCGATAACGGGCAGGTGACCTGAGGGATTCTTGCGGATCATGTTACGTCCTGTTGCTGATGAAATCGGGGAAACGTGGCGCGTCATGAAGGCCCGCCGGAGAGCCAGCTTACGCCTCTGATCCGGCAGGGGAAACCTTTTACTGGTCTGACCCACAGTGAGTAAGGCCATTTTGAGCGATTGTTCTTTGACTCCCTGTTATGGGAGCATGAGGGCGCAAAATGGGGCGCCACCGGGTGCAAAGAGATGAGGGGGAACGAGAGATGAAGCAGGTCATGGTATGGCTGGTGGGGTCGCTGTTGTGGATCTCCGCCGCCCAGGGCAAAGGCTATGCGGGGGAGTTTGACTATTACGCCATGGCACTCTCCTGGTCGCCCGAGCATTGCGCCATCAAGCCAGGGGATCGGGAGCAGTGCGCCCGCAAGCTGGGGTTCGTGCTGCATGGGCTCTGGCCCCAGTATCAGCGCGGCTACCCCGCCAGCTGCACCCGCGAGCGGCTGGATGCGGATATGGAGCAGCAGTTTGCCGGGCTCTACCCCAGCCGCTTCCTCTATCGCCATGAAT
>ERZ650312.339-NODE-339-length-25858-cov-5.762508_pt1 | contig 25858 bp, 23 predicted proteins | sample MGYA00376248_ERZ650312 | MGnify/ENA primary metagenome ERZ650312 (study PRJEB26733, sample SAMN07839316) | wastewater metagenome | biome: urban; feature: wastewater treatment plant; material: waste water | place: USA: North Carolina | collected 2016-07-28 ... | reverse complement strand
ATGATTTTTCTGGATGTGGATGGGACCTTGGTAGACTACCACAACCGTATTCCAGATTCGGCCATAGCAGCCATTCGCAAGGCTAGAGAGAATGGGCACCTGGTCTATGTCTGTACGGGTCGTAGCCGAGCAGAGATGCAGCCAGAGCTTTGGGACATCGGCCTAGATGGCATGATTGGAGGCAATGGCTCTTATGTGGAGCACCAGGGTCAGGTCATCATGCACCAGCTCATTTCCAAGGAGGATGCCAAGGCTGTGGTTGATTGGCTCCATGAGCGGGGCTTGGAATTTTACTTAGAGAGTAATAATGGCCTCTTTGCCAGTGAGAACTTCCGGGAACGGGCTCGGGAAACCATGAAAATTTACGCCATGAACAAGGGCAAGACAGCGGAAGAAGTGGCCCATCAGGAGACGGAAGATGTCCTGCATGGAATCGTTTATGGTGGGGAACTCTATCGGGACGATCTCAATAAAATCAGTTTTGTCCTTGATTCCTACCAGGATCATCTGGATTCTAAGGCAGCCTTTCCCCAGCTGGTAGCCAACACCTGGGGCGGACGGGGAGAAACAGCCCTCTTTGGCGATCTGGGTGTCAAGGACATTAACAAGGCCCATGCCATCGATGTCCTGCTGGAACATCTGGGGGCGAAAAAGGAAGACACCATTGCCTTTGGGGATGCCAAGATTGATATTCCCATGCTGGAATACTGTGAGATTGGCGTATCCATGGGCAATGGCGGACCAGAAATTCTGGCCATGGCCGATATGGTGACGGACGATGTGGAGCATGACGGCCTTTTCAATGCCTTCCAAAAACTGGGCCTTCTAGGCTAAATCGGAACTTCGGTTTTAAAAAATCATTGTTTACAGGGTGTGAAGGGGGAATGAGATTGCCCCCTTTTCCCATTCTTTGAGAAGAAGTCTCCTCCTCTTTCACCAAGGGAAATGAAGGGGTGAGCGTTCTTCTAAAACGCTTGCAAAAGGAGTCTATTTTTGTTAAGATAGACAGAAAGAGGATTGTTACTGGAAACAGGCAAAACCGAAGCAGATAGGAAGGTTCATGGCTTTTTTGCGTGCTCTTGCTATGTGCTTGGGTTATTTTTTATTGAAATGTAGCGGAGTGAAGGATGTTAAGAATCGAGAAGGTCTATAACAATAATGTTGTTCAGGCTAGCGATGAAAATGACAAGGAATTGATTGTCATGGGGAGAGGCCTGGGTTTTCAAAAAAGGACAGGGGATTTCTTGAATCCTGACCAAATTGAAAAAACCTTCGTATTGCAAAATGAACTGCAACTGACGGATTTTGGGGAAATTTTCGGGACCCTTTCTCCAGAGGAATTGGGGATTGTCAATCTCATCATCCATCGGGCCGAAGAAGTCCTGGGTATCCCTTTTGAGCTGTCCCTCTATGTGGCCTTGGGTGACCACTTGCATTTTGCCCTGGAGCGGACAGAACAGGGCCTTCATCTGCAAAATCCCTTGGCCTGGGAAATCCGCAAGTTCTATCCTAAAGAGTACCAGCTGGGTTTAGAGACTTTGGACTTGGTCCAGGAGAAATTAGGTCAGACCTTGGACCAATCGGAAGCCTCCTCCATTGCCCTCCACTTTGTCAATGCCCAGAAGAACGGTAAGATGGGTCAGGATTCCTATGCTATTTCCCGGATTGTGACTCAGATTTTGGATATTGTCCGTCTTCATTTCGGAAGAGATATGGATGAAAATGACATCAGTTATCACCGCTTTGTCACCCATGTCCAGTATTTTGCCCAACGAGTGGTCAAGGGTATGGTACAAGGAACCAACGACGCCTTCCTCTACGAGCAGGTTCAGCATAATTATCCCCAGGCCTTTGCCTGTACGCAAAAGATCCAAACCTATGTGCGGACGGCCTGTGAATTTGAGATGAGTCAGGATGAGCAGGTTTATCTGACCATCCATATTCAACGCCTAAAAGAAAATAAAAATTAAAAAAGCGCTTGCAAAGTGCTTTTTTTTGTGTTATCATGGACACATAACAAAAAGGATTGTTACTGGTTAGCAGGCAAAACCTAAATAGATATGAAATAATCAGCCTTTATTTGAGGTGCGGTTGTTTGATATTTATTTGGGTTTTTCTGTTTTTCAGCAGCAAACCAAGAAGCGGATGAGCAAGGCCTGATCACCCTGGCGAGTCCAAAAATATGAAGGAGATGCCAATGGCTAATAAATATACGGAATTAGTAACAGATATCTTGAACCACGTTGGTGGTAAGGATAACATTATTTCGGTCAAACACTGTGTGACCCGTCTTCGTTTCCAACTGCGAGATGAGGCAAAGGCAGACACAGACTACTTGACCAAACGAGATGGTGTGGTGACAGTTGTCAAGGCTGGTGGCCAGTATCAAGTGGTCATCGGTAACCATGTGCCAGATGTTTATGCAGAATTTTTGAATGTCTCTGGTCTGCCTGGCGCTGGAAGCCTGGATATTGATGAGGGGGATGGGCCAAAGGGCAACCTCTTTGACCGCTTTGTCGACCTGGTATCAGGGATTTTCCAACCATCCCTTGGCGCCTTGGCGGCTGCCGGTATCATCAAGGGTCTAGTTGCCATCCTCGGTGCAACTTTGGGCTGGAACAATGCCAATAGTGCCCTCTACGCGATTCTTAACGCCGCTGGTGATGGCTTCTTCCAATTCCTACCAATCATCCTGGCCTACAATGCTGCCAATAAGTTCAAGATGAACCCATTCACTGCAATGGCGGTGGCGATGGCTCTGGTTTACCCGACCCTTCCGACAACCGTTGCAACCTTGACTGAAGCAGGGCTCAACAATGTCTTTGGCATTCCTTTCCAATTACCGTCATCCGGTAGCTATCTTCAAAGTGTTATGCCAGTTCTCTTGGCTGTTTGGGTAGCCTCTCATGTTGAGAAGTTTATGAAGAAAGTGACTCCAGATGTTGTCAAGGTTTTCGTCGTTCCCTTTGCAACCATCCTCATTACTGTTCCAGTGACCTTCTTGGCAGTAGGACCTGTTGCGAACTTTGCATCAGATATCCTTTCCAATGCCTTCACCTCTGTCATGGACTTTAGCCCAATCCTCTATGGTGTTCTCTTGGGTGCCTTCTGGCAGGTTCTGGTTATGTTTGGTCTCCACTGGGCCCTTGTACCATTGGCTATCCTTCAATTCTCTGAAAATGGTTGGTCAGATGTCCTCATCCCAGCTGCCCTTCCAAACTTCACCCAAACAGGGGTTCTCTTGGCCATCATGTTGAAGACCAAGGAAGAAAAAGTTAAGACCATATCGATGCCAGCCTTCATCTCCTCCATCTTTGGGGTGACAGAGCCAGCTATCTACGGGGTAACTCTTCCAATGAAAACCCCATTCTACATCTCCTGTGTGGTATCCGGTTTGATTGGTGCAGGTCTTTCCTTCTTTGATCTCAAAAACCATGCCATGGGAGCTTTGGGTATCTTCATGTATCCAGGATATGTGACTCCAACGGGTGACATGAACCCAATGTGGGTGATGATTGCCTTCTCACTGGCAGCAGTAGTCCTCTCCTTCGCTATCCAAATGATGCTACCAGTGCCTTACTTGTACGGAGGACCAACCGAAAAAAAGTTAGCTGAGACTCCAGTGGAGTCTGTTCCAGAACTAAAAGAAATCAAGCAAGAAATCCTGGCTAGCCCTCTATCAGGTGCTATTGTAGCCTTGGCCAATGTGCCGGATGAGGTCTTTGCTTCAGGAGCTATGGGCAATGGAATTGCCATCGACCCAAGTGAGGGTCTGGTTTGCGCACCAACCAATGCAGAAGTAACCCTGGTCTTCCCAACTGGACATGCTATCGGTCTTCGTACTGAAAATGGAGCTGAACTATTGATCCATATCGGTATGGACACTGTTTCCCTGGAAGGAAAGGGATTTGAAACCTTTGTTCAAGTGGGAGATCAGGTATCTGCTGGACAAAAATTGGTTGCCTTTGATATTGATGTCGTTAAGGCTGCTGGTTTGCCAGTGATGACGCCAATTATTGTAACCAATAGCGCTGATTTCACCGACATCTTGGTCACACAAGAAAGCCAGGTGACTACCGGCGACTACCTATTAACAGCTGTAAAATAAACCATTGCAAGATTTGATAGGTCAAGCAGGGGCTAGGGAAAGACTCCCCAGCCCCTTTTATCTTTTGTTATCCATTATTCTAAGAAAGGAGGTCTCCTATTTGGTTGATGTTGTCGGTCTTTTGTAAAGAAAGGATTAGAAAATATGGAAAAGAAATTCTTTAAATGGCTCAGTTTGGTCCTGCTTGTCCTTTTAGCAGCCTGTGGACAGACCAAGGAAGAAGAAACTGTCACCTTTAAGAACGAGGTCACGCAAACCATTAACAGTGGCCAAGTCAAGGGCAATCAGGACAAGGAAAATGGGGTCCTGGAATGGTTAGGCATTCCCTATGCAGCTGCTCCTATTGGGTATTTGAGATGGAAGGAACCTCAATCTGTTGATGATTGGATAGGGACCTTTGATGCCAGCAAGGCAGGTGAAAAATTCGTTCAATTTACCAATGGTGAGGTCGTAGGATCCGAAGGGGCCCTCAATCTGGATGTTGTTCGGCCGGATACGACCGAGGCTGGTCTGCCTGTCATTGTCTTCTTGCATGGAGGTAATAACCAGACAGGGCACGCCCAGGAAATCAAGGGCAATACCTTTGTCAAGGATGTCAATGCGGTCTATGTATCGGTCAATTACCGCTTGGGAGTCCTAGGTTTCAACCCCTTGGAAGCTCTGAATTCGGAGACGGATTTGGAAAAATCAGGCAACTTTACCCTCTTAGATATTGCAGTCGCTCTGGATTGGGTGCAAGCAAATATTGAAGTCTTTGGCGGTGACAAGAACAATGTGACCCTGGCTGGTTTTTCAGCTGGAGGACGTGATGTCATGGCCACGCTGATTTCTCCCCATTTTCAAGGCAAATACCATAAGGCCATTTCCTTCAGTGGAGGCATGACTTTGGCAGATAAGGCAGAAAGTCAGGATATTTTTGCGACTGCCCTGGCCCCTCTGGTTGTAGAAGATGGTTTGAAGGCGGACGAGGCAGCGGCCAAGGAATGGCTGCTGACCAGTGATCAAGAAGTGGAAGACTACCTCTATAGCCTTTCAGCCGACCGCCTGGCACCACTCATGGGCAATGCTGGCATCCGCATGTCAGTCTTCCCCCATCTCTACAAGGATGGCGAAGTTATACCTGAGGAAGGCTTTGACACCAAGAACTACAATGATGTTCCCCTGCTCCTTGTCACAGGAACCAGCGAATTTTCCCTCTTTACAGCCTTTGACAAACGCTTTGCGGCGTCTGTCAGCGATGGCAGTCTCTTCAAGGACGAAAACTTGCTCAAGGAGTTTGCCTATGCAGAAACCTATGGCAGCCAGCTCTATCGCCTGTCCAACACAGTTGAAAGTGCCCGAATCATGACTGAACATTATAACTCCCCTATCTACATCAGCCAGATTTCCTTTGGGGATGATGGGACTTCCGCTCCAACGGTAGCAGGTTTACTGGGAGCCTTCCATGGCGTATTTGAACCGCTTTTACAAACTCCATCCAACTATGCAACCTTCATCGGAGATGATTTTGAATCAGCTGGGGCCAAGGAATTGAGCAAGGATTTCAAGGCCTATCTCAAACAGTTTTTGAGCACGGGGGATCCAAATGGGGATGACCTGCCAAAATGGGAGGCCTGGACGGCCTCCAACCAAGAGGTGCTGAGCATGGATGCCGACTTGAAGAAAGCCAAGATAGAAATGTCCAGCGACAAAGAAACAGCAGAAGACATCTTAGCCAAAATGGAAGCTGATGCGACCCTGTCAACCGCCATCAAGGATGAACTCAATAAAACCGTCCTCAATGGACGCTGGTTCAGTTCCGTCATCGATGCCAAGTATGGGGAATAAGTTTCTAGTATCTTCCAAACGATAAGAAAAGGCTAGTACATGCCTAGCCTTTCTTAACTGTTATGGTATTTCTGGTCCCGTTCAGGGATATTTTCCTGGTCAGAGCGGTAGCGTTCAGCTCGGACAGTCAGGCCATATTTTTCCCTGAGATGAAGAATGTCCTGCATCATGGGAGAGGCGTGGTGGATGTCCAGGGCCTCCTGGTCTTTCCAGGAATCCACTAGGAGGATGGTTTCGGGGTCAGACAGGGATTGGTAGTAATCGTAGGCCAGATTCCCTGGCTCTTGACGGATCTTTGTAGCAATACCTGTCTCCTCCATTTCCTTGACAAAGAGCTGGGCGGAGCCATTGCTTCCGGTATAGTAGAGCTGCATGGTGATGGTCATAGGATTCTCCTTCCATTTGTTGACTGTTTATAATTTCTCGGGGCTAGCTCCCAAATAGCTTTGTTCCTTGCGGAATTGCTTGCGGTAGTGACTGGGAGTCATGTGGTAGTAGCGCTTGAATTGGCGGTTGAAATTGGAGAGGTTATTGAAGCCAACCTGGTTGGAAATTTCTAAGACCGACTTGAGGCTGGTGGTGAGCAGGGTACAGGCCTCTCTCAGCCTGACTTGAATGACAAATTCCATGCAGGAGGTTCCTGTCTGCTGCTTGAAAACCGACATGAAGTGGGTCTTGCTGTAACCCATGTAATCCGCCATCTGCTCGATGGTCAAATTTTCCTGAAAATGCTGGTGGATATGGTCAATCAAGCCTCTCAATTTCTCATTTTTCCGGTAGAGATCATCTGTATTTTTCTTGACCACATAGCCGTGATGGTAGAGGAGGTGAAGGAGCTGGAAGAGTTGGCTTTTGAGCAGGAGTTCATAGTAGGGTTCCTGTTTGCGAACCAGCTCCAGAATGGCGAAGACGACCTCCTTGATGGGCCCATAGCCTTCCTGATGTGGCTGGATACGGGGAACGGTTTTGAGGGTGTCATTTTGCAGGGGCTGGAGATAGAGCAGGGATGTCTGGTCCAGATTGGAGGTTCCTAGCATATCCAGATGACAGACTAGGCTGTCAGTCACATGTTCTAAATCCCCGATGGGGTGGATGGAATGCATGGCATTGGGGCGGATAAGGATGATATCCCCCTCCTGACTGTCAAAATAATTGTAGTCAATATGGTAGCGGGCTGAGCCCTGATAGACATAATTGATTTCAAATTCATTGTGCCAATGAAAAAGGACATCTGGAATCCCATGTTGGACATGGGTATGCCAATATTTTAGGGGCAAAAGGTGATTGTCATAGTCAATCTGATGCTGGAAAAACTGATCCATCAGATGTTGTTTCATAAGAACCTCCTTATCAGATGATAGTATCATTATATCATATTATTGGCTAAGAAAAGGGCTTTCAATCCATTTATACTATATTTATGACAAAAAGACAAGCAAGGAGGGGAAAGCGATGAAAATTGAGCACCTGGCTCTCTATGTCAGGGACTTGGAGGGGGCGAAAGCCTTCTTTGAAACCTACTTTGAGGCCCGGTCCAACAGCCTCTACCACAATCCTAAGACAGGCTTTTCTTCTTATTTTTTGAGCTTTGCGGATGGGGCCCGTTTGGAAATCATGACAAAGGCTAGTGTGGACCAGAGTCAATTGCCTCTTGAGCGGCTGGGCTTTATCCATCTAGCCTTCTCTCTGGGAAGCAAGGAAAAGGTAGACCAGCTGACCCAGTGTCTGGCAACCGATGGCTATGAGCTGCTTTCAGGTCCCAGAACAACAGGAGACGGCTACTATGAATCCTGCCTGCTGGGATTTGAAGACAATATGATTGAATTAACTGTTTAGGCTGGACCTAGACAAGAAAACTAAAAAAGGAGTATGTTACATGACACAATTTCCAAAGAATTTCCTCTGGGGTGGCGCCATTGCAGCCAATCAGGCAGAAGGTGCATATAATGTGGATGGACGTGGTTTGGTTCAAACCGATGTGACCACAGGAGGGTCTGTCAACAATCCGCGCTATACCACCTATATCGACAAGGATGGCAAGCCTGGCAAATACGCCTCTATGGGCCACGCGGGCGGCCACCTGCCAGAAGGGGCTAAATATGCGGTTCTGGAAGACCATTACTATCCCAACCACCAGGCGGTTGATTTCTACCACCGCTACAAGGAAGACATCAAACTCTTCGCTGAAATGGGCTACTCAGTCTTTCGGCTGTCCATTTCCTGGGCCCGGATTTTCCCAAATGGGGATGAAACAGAGCCAAATCAAGCAGGTCTTGATTTCTACCGGTCTGTCTTTGAAGAATGCCGCAAGTATGGCATTGAACCCCTGGTGTCCATCTGGCACTTTGACACCCCTTTGGCCCTAGAGCAAAACTACGGAGGCTGGAAAAACCGCAAACTGGTTGATTTTTATGTCAAGTATGCCGAAACCATTTTCAAGGAATACAAGGGACTTGTCAAATACTGGCTGACTTTCAATGAAATCAACGGCGGCATCATGTTCCTTGATTTGTTTGGCGACGATATGACCGACCAAGACTACCAAGATGCCTACCAAAGTCTCCACCACCAGTTTGTTGCCTCAGCTAAGGCAGTCACTCTGGGCCATGCCATCGATCCAAACTATGTCATTGGCAATATGATCTGTGGCATCACCTTCTATCCTGGCACCTGTGATCCAGCGGATATTTTGGCCAACCAACACGCTTGGGAGCAAAATATCTACTATTGCAGCGATGTCCAGGCCAAAGGCAAATATGGCAGCTATGCCAAACGCCTCTGGGCAGAGCACAATGTGGTCCTTGAAATGGCTGAGGACGACTTGGAAGTTTTGGCCAAAGGAAAGGTTGATATCTATACCTTCTCCTACTACATGTCCACAGTTGTAACAACCCACCAGTCCGAAGATTCAGTGTCTGGCAACTTCTCAGCTGGTGCTAAAAACCCTTATCTGACCTACTCTGACTGGGGTTGGGCCCATGATCCGTCAGGTCTGCAGTACTTCCTGGAAAAAATCTATGACCGCTATGAAATCCCAATGATGGTCGTAGAAAATGGTCTGGGGGCCTTTGATACCGTCGAAGCAGATGGCTCGATTCATGATGACTACCGCATCGACTACCACAGGGCCCATATCAAGGCTATGTCAGATGCCATCGCCAATGGAGTAGACCTGATTGCCTACACCACTTGGGGTTGTATCGATATCGTTTCAGCAGGTACAGGAGAAATGCGCAAACGCTACGGCTTCATCTATGTAGACATGGACGATGCTGGAAATGGAACCCTTGAGCGGACTCCGAAAGATTCCTTCTACTGGTATCAAAAAGTCATTGCCAGCAACGGTCAGGATTTGGAATAATCAAAAGATGCCTAAAATTTATCTAAGAATGGTCTGCCTCCAGCGGCCATTCTTTTTCAAGGGAGGAAAAATATGACCATCAAACTGATTGCGACCGATATGGACGGGACTTTTTTAGATGAAAAGGGGGCCTATGATCGCCAGCGATTTGACAGGCTCTTGAAGGAAATGCAGGCTAGAGGCATTCATTTTGTGGCTGCCAGCGGCAATAACATGACCCGCCTCAATCGTATCTTTGAGGGATTTGAGAAAGAAGTGACTTTCGTAGCTGAAAACGGAGCCCGCCTGGTGGAAAAGGGAGAGACCATCCTCCACCAGACCATGCCCAGGGCGGAAGTGACTGCCTTGTTGGACTATTATTCAGATAAGCTAGTGGAATACAGGGCAGTAGTTTCCGGACTCAACCAGTCTTACCGCCTCAAGGAGGCCCGCTTTGATTACCGACCAGGCTTAATCGAACCCAAGGAATACGAGGTCTTTATCAGCCAGATTGCGCCTGTGGATGATTTTTCCCAGATTCCTGCTGATGAGCCAATTAGCAAGGTGACCATGATGATTCCAGAGGACCATGAGCGGATTGCCGCAGACTTTAATCAGCATGTTTCCGGCAACCTGGTGGCAGTTGGCAGTGGCTATGGGGCCATTGACTTTATCCAAAAAGGCATCCACAAGGCTTGGGGTCTTCGTCAACTGATGGACCGCTATGGTCTGAGGCCAGACCAGGTCATGACCTTTGGCGATGGTGGCAATGATATTGAAATGCTGCAGATGACTCCCCATTCCTATGCGGTAGCCAATGCCTCTGGTCCTGTTCAGGCGGCTGCCAGACACCTGATTGGCCACCACAAGGACGGGGCAGTCATGGCCACTCTGGAAAAATGGCTGGGTTTAGACTGAGGCCTTAGAAAAAAGGAGGAAAGTATCAGAAATTCCTATGAAAAGACTAGTCATGACCTTCTTCCCATGTTAGAATATTTCCTACATAAACGTATAGAAATGAGGTAGCCAATGGCCGCATTAACCACCCTTGTCCCTGTATTTTTCATGTTGGGATTGGGTTATCTATCCCGTTTAAAAGGCTGGATCAGTCCAGATCAGAAGGCAGGAGCCAATACCCTTGTCTTCACCGTCCTCTTCCCTATTCTGATTTTTAACCTACTAGGATCTGCGCAATTACAGCTGGAAACTGCTGCGGTGGTTGCCTATGTCACTCTGGCCTTCTTTTTAGCCATCATTCTAGGAAGAAAACTGACTGGCTTTACCGGTAAGGGACAGGGACATTTTTCGCCCTACCTTTTGTCAACAGTCGAAGGAGGGGCCGTTGCCCTTCCTCTCTATCTTTCCATCGTAGGCCAGTCCAGTAACACGGTCATCTTTGACTTGGCTGGCTCCATCATCGCCTTCTTGATTATTCCAATCCTGGTAGCCGGAGCATCTGAGGAGAAGAAGCCCAAGGCCCAATTAGCCAAGGAGGTCATTTCCCATCCCTTTGTTGTGGCCATTCTTCTGGGCTTGCTCTTCAATTTTACGGGTCTCTATGCCTGGGTCATCCAGTCGTCACTGGCTCCCCTCTATTCGGGGATTATCAATACGGCAACGGGGCCTATTTTGGGGACCATTCTCTTTGTTTTGGGCTATGATTTTAAGGTGGACTTTCAGACCCTCAAGGCCATGTTGCGGCTGATGTCTGTCCGCCTGGTCTACTATGGGCTGGTCATTCTTGGCTTTTTCCTCTTTTTTCCAACCTACATGGCAAACCAGAACTTCCTGATTGCAGTCCTGCTCTATTTTATGTGCCCGACTGGTTTTGCCATGCCCCTCCTCATTGACGAGACCTTTAAGGGGGAGGAGGACCGGGCCTATGCAGCCACCTTCATCTCCCTCTACATGCTGGTGACCATTGTCGTCTATACAGCCCTCGTGTTCATCTTTGTCTAAATGATTATCCAGCTTCTGCTGGTTTTTTTGATTACTGAGAAAACAGATAATAGTATCAGTTTTTCATGATATAAGATAGGAAAAGGCTTACATTTCCTGCTAAAATGAAGAGAAAGCCTGTGTAGCCGGATGCATCTGCAGGGTGCAGGCTGCACAAGACAAATATTTTATAAGTGAGGTAAGAATATGGCAGAAATCAAACAATTTCCAGACGGTTTCCTCTGGGGTGGGGCAACAGCCGCCAACCAGTTTGAGGGAGGATTTGGTGAAGGTGGCCGCGGCTTTGCGACCTCTGACACAGCCAGAGCTGTTAATCCAGAAGAGCGCAAGTCCATGACCGGAGAATTTACAACACCCATGAACCGTGAAAGACTGGATTTTGCCCTTCAGGATACAGAAGGACTCTATCCAAAGCGCTGGGGTTCTGATTTTTACCACCGCTACAAGGAGGACATCGCCCTCTACGCGGAAATGGGCTTTAAGACCTTCCGTCTTTCCATCGCCTGGCCGCGGATTTTTCCAAAGGGAGATGAGTTGGAGCCAAATGAAGAAGGACTGGCTTTCTACGATAAAGTCTTTGATGAGCTCAACAAGTATGGTATCGAACCGCTAGTCACCCTCTCCCACTACGAATTTCCCATTCATCTGGTGACCGAGTACGGTGGCTGGAAGAACCGCAAGGTCATTGACTTCTTTGTTCGCTATGCGGAAACGGTCTTTAAACGCTACAAGGGCAAGGTTAAGTATTGGCTGACCTTCAATGAAATCAATATTCTCGGTCTGACAGGCTATTTGTCAGGCGGCCTCCTCTTTGAAGATGGGAAACTGCATCTGGACGAGATGTACCAGGCTGTCCACCATCAGTTTATCGCCTCAAGTCTAGCTACCAAGGCTGCCCATGAGATTGACCCAGAAAACAAGGTAGGTTGTATGTTGGCTCGGATGGAGGCCTACCCAGCCACCTGCCATCCAGATGACATCCTCCATGCGGTACAAAAGGACCAGGCCGACCTTTTCTACTCTGACGTCCAAATTCGGGGAGCCTATCCGCGCTACATGAATCGTTTCTTCAAGGAAAATAATATCCAGATTCAGTTTGAGCCAGGAGATGAAGCCATTCTCAAGCAGTACCCAGTGGACTTCATGAGTTTCTCCTACTATATGACCTCTGTGACCCGTCACCCCAACAACCAAACACCTGAGCAAAAAGCCACCGCAGGCAATCTCCTGCTGGGCGAGGCCAATCCATATCTGGAGGCTTCGGACTGGGGCTGGCAAATTGACCCTGTCGGCCTTCGGACCACCCTCAACAAGCTCTATGACCGCTATCAGGTGCCCCTTTTCATCGTGGAAAATGGCCTGGGTGCCCTGGACGTGGTGGAAGAGGATGGGTCCATCCATGACAGCTACCGGATTGATTACCTGGAAAAACATGTCAAACAGATGTACGAGGCCATTGAGGACGGAGTGGAGCTCATGGGCTACACCTGGTGGGGCTGTACAGACCTGGTTTCTGCATCCACCTCTGAAATGTCCAAGCGCTATGGCTTTGTCTATGTCGATGCGGATGATCAGGGTCAAGGAAGCTTTGACCGCTCCCGCAAGGATTCCTTCTTCTATTACAGGGACTTGATTGCCTCTAATGGAGCCAATGTTCTGCAACAGGACTAGGAAGTTCCTATCAAGGAGGAGCCAATGCTTTCCATACAGGAAGATTGTTTCACAGCCGTTCATGCCTCTCTTCGAAATCTCCTGGTAGAAGGAGAAGAAGTTCTAGAGGTAGTCAAAACGGAAAAAATCGATCAGCCAGATGAAAATACCTATGCCAAATTAACGGACATTTTCTTTCATAATGGGACTATCGAAGTGGATGTCTACAGCCAATTACTAGAAGATGCACCAGACTATGCCAGGGGCTTTATCGGCCTAGCCTTTCGAATTAGAGAAGATGATAGTAGCTTTGAATCCTTACTTTGCTTACCCTGACTACACCTTTGATTATTTCAGAGAGCGGGGCATAAGTGATTATGAAGGACCAGCTGATATCGGCCTAGCAGAGTGGATTCGGCTCAAGGCTGTGGTCAAGGATGACAAGGCAGACTTTTATGTCAATGGTGACCTGGTCTTACAGGTATCGCAACTAAAACTTGGAAAAATGCCAGTGGTTCAATCGGACTCTTTGTGGACATTGGAACCCGGGGCTACTTTAAAAATCTTCAGATAACAGCAACAGATTAACACGGATGCTTGAGGAAATTGAAAGAGAGGCAAGATGATGACAAAGACATTTTATTTGATGCGGCATGGCCGTACTCGCTTTAATGAACAAGGCCGCATCCAAGGGGCCTGTGATTCTCCTTTGACAGAAGAGGGAATCGCCCAGGCCAAAGCTGCCAAGGTCTATTTTGACCAAGAGGGGATTCAGTTTGACAGGGTCTATTCCTCCACTCAGGAACGGGCCTGTGACACAGCTGAGTTGGCCACAGGGCGCACAGATTACATTCGCCTAAAGGGGATCAAGGAGTGGGATTTTGGTTCCTTTGAGGCCCATCAAGAATACCTCAATCCTCATCTTTATCGGGAGGATGGCTCGGGTTATCGGGATTATTTTGTAGCCTATGGCGGAGAATCCAATGTTCAGGTGTACAGCCGAATGCGGGATACAATTAGGGATATTTTAGAGGAGACAGCTGCGGATGCGACCCTTCTCTTTGTCAGTCATGGAGGGGCTATCGGTCAATTCTTTCGGAATGTCACCAAGAATCCTCCTCAGTTAAGCAGACGAATCAGCAACTGTGCCATTTTCAAGATACGGTATGATGAAGGAGAATTTGAGGTAGCATCCATCTATGACCCCCTTGATCAGACTTTTATCTATGAAAGGGGCAAGGAATGAGCAAGACCCTTTATCTGATGCGGCATGGGGAGACCCTGTTCAATGTGCAAAAACGAATCCAGGGCTGGTGCGATTCGCCTCTGACAGAAGCAGGAGAGGAGCAGGCCAGACAGGCCAGGACCTTCTTTGAAGGGGAAGGCATCCAATTTGACCGCCTCTATGCTTCCACCTCTGAACGGGCCAGTGACACCCTAGAGCTGGCCTCAGGTCGAACCGATTACCAACGGCTCAAGGGCTTGAAGGAATGGAATTTTGGCCGAATGGAGGGCCAGCAGGAATACCTGCACCCCAACCGCCGGCCCGACCAAACCTCCCATGAAGACTTTTATGTCCTCTATGATGGGGATGGGGTCAATGATGTCCAGCAGCGCATGGCTGAAACGGTTGGGGGCATTTTTGAGGAACTGGAGGAGGGCCAAGTAGCTCTGGCGGTCAGCCATGCTGGGGCCATCATGCAGTATTTTCTCAGCCTCAAACTGGACCAGCACCCTGAATTGCATTTTAGCAACTGCTGCATTTTTCACTACCAGCTGACCGATGGACAGATGGCCTTGGTCAGAATCATCGATCCCGTTTCAGGGCAAATTTATCAATAAAAAAATGATTCCATGGCAGACATGGAGACAAAAAGGAGAAAGAAATGACACAATTAAAACCATTTCCAGACGGATTTTTATGGGGTGGCGCAACAGCTGCCAACCAGTGCGAAGGAGCCTACAATGTAGACGGCCGTGGCCTGGCCAATGTGGATGTCGTGCCTATTGGTGAAGACCGCGGAGCCATCATTACAGGCCGCAAGAAGATGTTTGATTTTGAGGATGGTTATTTCTACCCAGCCAAGGAATCCATCGACATGTACCATCATTTCAAGGAAGACATCGCCCTCTTTGGTGAAATGGGCTTCAAAACCTACCGCCTCTCCATCGCCTGGACCCGTATCTTCCCTAAGGGGGATGAGGCGGAACCAAATGAAGCTGGCCTGAAATTCTACGAAGATCTCTTTAAAGAATGCCACAAGTACGGTATCGAGCCTTTGGTCACCATCACCCACTTTGACTGCCCCATGCACCTGATTGAAACCTACGGTGGCTGGCGCAGCCGCAAGATGCTGGGCTTCTACGAAAATCTCTGCCGGGCCCTCTTTACCCGCTACAAGGGTCTGGTCAAATACTGGCTGACCTTCAACGAAATCAATATGATTCTCCACGCGCCATTTATGGGAGCTGGCCTTTGCTTTGAAGAAGGGGAAAATGAAGATTTGGTCAAATATCAGGCGGCCCATCATGAGCTGGTAGCTTCTGCCATTGCGACCAAAATCGCCCATGAAGTAGACCCAGAAAACAAGGTCGGCTGTATGCTGGCAGCAGGCCAATACTATCCACATACCTGCCACCCACGCGACTACTGGGAAGCCATGCAGGAAGACCGGGAAAACTATTTCTTCATCGATGTGCAATCCCGTGGTGAATATCCAAACTACGCCAAGAAGAAGTGGGAAAAATTGGGCTTGGAACTTGAAATGACCGAGGAAGACCTGGCCTTGCTCAAGGAGCACACGGTGGACTTCATTTCCTTCTCCTACTATTCAAGCCGCGTCGCTACTGGCGATCCAGCTGTCAAAGAGCAAACTCAGGGCAATATCTTTGCTTCCATCAAAAACCCATATCTGGACGCATCTGAGTGGGGCTGGCAGATTGACCCACTGGGTCTGCGCATCACCCTCAATGCCATCTGGGATCGCTACCAAAAACCAATGTTCATCGTCGAAAATGGTCTTGGTGCTGTCGACACTCCAGATGAAGATGGCTATGTAGCGGATGACTACCGCATCGACTACCTCCGGGCCCACATCGAGACCATGAACCAAGCCATTCATGAGGACGGAGTGGTTCTCTGGGGCTACACCACCTGGGGCTGTATCGACCTCGTATCTGCTGGTACAGGCGAAATGAAAAAACGCTACGGCTTCATCTATGTAGACCGTGACAATGAGGGCAATGGAACCCTCAAACGCTCCAAGAAAAAATCCTTTGACTGGTACAAGAAGGTTATCGCTACAAATGGCAGCGATATTGAGTAAGAAACAGGCCATTTGGCCTGTTTTGACTTTTTTCTGACGCTTTGCTAAGCTAAGAAGAAGAAGGGGAATAAGGATGAAAAAGCGGTTGTATTTGCTGGGTTTGATTCTATTAGTTACTAGCATGTCTATATTTGTTCGGCAGTCTTCAACTCGCCAGCAAGACTATGGGGTTTTCATCGGTATGGAAAAGAAAGATTTGCTTCAACTTTCCAAATTCTATCAGACCTTGGTTTTGGATGCGACCTATCTAGACAAAACCGATATCAAACAACTTCATTCCAGGTCCCAGCAGATGTTTGCCTACCTTAATGTCGGTGCCCTAGAAACATCCAATCCCTTCTATCAGGATTTCAAGGATTTGACCTTCAAAGCTTATAACAATTGGCCAGATGAATATTGGCTAGATGTGACGGATTCAGCCTGGCAGGATTTTCTAGTTCATCAGTTAGCCCAAAGTTTGAAGGACAAGGGGGTAGATGGCCTCTTTTTGGATAACTTTGATGTCTATGATCATGACCAGAGACCTGAAGTGTATGCTAGTTTGGTCCAATTATTGAAGGAATTTCAGACGATGAACCTACCCGTCATCATCAACGGTGGTTCGACCTTTGTTTCACAATTTCTTGCTGAAGATCCTCAGCTTGCAAGACAGCTCATCTACGCAGTCAATCAAGAAAGTGTCTTTTTAGCTTACGATTTTGATGCGGGCAAACCTGTTCAACAGACAGCAGAAGCAGAAGATTTTTATCTGGACTATTTGAACAATCTCTCCCAGACCGGCCTCCAAGTCTTTCTCATCGAATACGGAGCCGATTCATATCAGGCAGATAAGATTTTAAAGCAATGCCAAGAGTTAGACTACAGTCTGTATCTGGCCCCGAGCATCTTGCTGGATAAGGAATAGGTGCAGGCCCTTGGGCTTGTCTTTTGTTTTCGTTTCCACTATAATAAATGATAGTTAACACAAGAGGAGTTCAAGATGAAATACATTGTCAACAACAGCAACGACCCAGCCTATAATATCGCCCTTGAAGCCTATGCCTTCAAAGAATTGACCGACCTTGATGAGATTTTTATTCTTTGGATCAATGAGCCGGCCATCATCATCGGCAAGCACCAAAATGCCATCCAGGAAATCAACAAGGAATACACAGACGCTAATGGCATCCATGTGGTTCGCCGTTTGTCCGGTGGCGGGGCTGTTTACCATGATCTCAACAACCTCAACTACACCATCATTTCCAACAAGTCAGAAGAAGGTGCCTTTGATTTCAAGACCTTCTCTAAGCCTGTTATTGACACCCTGGCAACCCTGGGTGTGGAAGCCAACTTTACTGGCCGCAATGACCTGGAAATTGATGGCAAGAAAATCTGTGGCAATGCCCAAGCCTATTCCAAGGGCCGCATGATGCACCACGGCTGTCTTCTCTTTGATGTGGACATGTCAGTCTTGGCCAGCGCCCTCAAGGTTAGCAAGGACAAGATTGAGTCCAAAGGTGTCAAGTCCGTCCGTGCCCGCGTGACCAATATCAACAATGAACTGCCTGAGAAGATGACCGTCTTGGAGTTCAAAGATGCTATCCTCAACCAGATGAAGCAAGAATACCCAGACATGGACGAATATGTCTTGTCAGAAGATGATTTGGCCCGCATCCAGGAAATCCGTGACACCCAGTTTGCGACCTGGGACTGGAACTTCGGCGCAACCCCAGAATACACCGTAGAGCGTAGTGTCCGCTATCCAGCTGGCAAGATTACCTCCTATATCAAAACAGAAAAATCTGTCATCGAGTCCATCAAGATTTACGGAGACTTCTTCGGAATCGGTGATGTTTCAGACATTGAGAAGCTTCTCGTCGGCACCCGCTACGAGTATGTGGATGTCCTTGAAAAACTCAAAACTATAGACACCACCCATTACTTCTCCCGCATGACCACAGAAGAAGTCGCCAAGGCCATTGTAGCCTAGATATAGCAAAAAACACTCCATGTTCAGTTGGAGTGTTTTACTTTTTACAAAACCAGTCTAGTGTGTATAGAAGGAGATATTTTCATTTTTCCAGCCACGCGTAACCAGTACATTAACTTCATTTTTGTCTGACGAATAAAGGTGGATGTTTAAGCCAGGATGATAGAGGCGATAGACTGGTCGTGTGCCGGATGAGTACCAGGCAACTCCTTCTGCCGACCACCCTCTTGAAGCTAGGGCGTCATTCTCGGCCTTACTGGTTGTGTAGAGGTGCTCCTTCAAAGAAGAGTTATAAAGCCGATAGACAGGTTGTCCAGCTGTGGCGGTTCCGAATGACCGTCCTTCAAAGTTCCAGCCGCGCTTGCTCAGGGTATTGGCTTCATTTGGATCCTTTGTATAGAGATGACGCTTGTTACCCGGATGGTAGAGGCGATAAACAGAGGCGATTTTGAAGGTTCCCTTGTTCTGCACGGTGATGCGGGCCTTGGCAATCTTTCCACCAGAAACAGTTGTTGCAATGACATCAACAGTTCCCGCCTTGATCGCTGTCACTTTTCCGTTCACAACTGTAGCAACCTTTGGATTGGTTGATTGCCATTTGATAGCCTTGTTGCTAGCTGTCGCTGGACTGACAGTAGCAGTCAGAGTAAAGGAGCTACCAACTGCCAAGGTTTGGGCATTGGTGTTGAGGCTGATGCTTTGAACATTGTTTTTATTTGCAATGTCTTTAAAGTGGATAAATCCGCTGACTCGACTCTTGTGAATCAAACGCTTATTATACAAACCCGGGCCGCCTCTCCAGGAATTATAGTCTTCAATCTCTACATAGTCTCCATTGATGCCAGAGACCCAGGCAACATGCCCGTATGAAGATGCGTCCGCTGCATTGGCATCCCACCAGGCAATACTACCTAATGCAGGTGTTTTATTAACAGTATAACCCCTAGATTTAGCACGGCTTCCCCATTCAAAAGCATTACCGAAGTTTCTGACATCTGTAAAACCATTGGCGTATATCAGACGAAAAGCAGCAAATGACGTACATTGGCGATGGTAGTAGCTCCAGGGGTCAATAGTGTAGTTGGCATATGGAATCTTTTTCAAGTAGTCTGGATAATCATCCCCGCGAGCAATACTAATAGCGCTCTCTAGGACAGGAAGTCCACTATCTTCCATTGGTTTTCTGTTCTCAACAGCCTCTTCAGTCGTAGTAGTCGCTTCAGTTGACGGAAGAGTTTCAGTGCTTGGTAAAATGGCATCCACAACAGTTGTCGTTGTTTCTTCAGTAGTTGTTGAAGTGATTTCGGACGTAACCGCCGGTTCACTGGTTGTCGTTTCAGTCGTTGCCAACACCTGAACAGAGCTGCTTGTTTCCAACAGTAGAGCCAGTAGCAAAGCAGAGCAAAGTGACTTCCTAAAATTCATAGAATCCTTCTTCCTAATTTCTCATTATATAGTACCAATATTCTACCATGGAAGGGACGGTCTTACTAGCCATCGTACTGAAATTTAAAGAAATTGTAACAAAATTGACATGATAAAAGAGCACCTCCATTTTTCAGCCAAATCATTTCCAATCTATTCTGGAAAAAGATAAAATATAGAATATTGGAAAAATCTAAATTTTATAAAGAATGAGAGAAACTATGTCAAACGATATTCGAGTGTTGTTGTATTACAAGTATGTTCCAATCGAAAATGCGGAAAACTATGCCAAAGAGCATTTGGCCTTCTGTAAGTCCATCGGCCTCAAAGGACGTATTCTGATTGCGGATGAGGGAATCAATGGGACGGTTTCAGGAGATTATGAAACCACTCAAAAATACATGGACTATGTCCATGCCAATCCCCTCTTTAGCGACCTCTGGTTTAAGATTGATAATGAACCAAAGGATGCCTTCAAAAAAATGTTTGTCCGTTACAAAAAAGAAATTGTTCACCTTGGACTTGAGGACAATGACTTTGACAGCGACATCGATCCTCTGGTCACAACAGGTGCTTACCTAAATCCAAAGCAATTTAAAGAAGCCCTCTTGGATGAAAATACAGTTGTATTGGACACCCGCAATGACTATGAGTATGACCTTGGTCATTTCCGTGGTGCTATCCGTCCAGACATCCGCAACTTCCGCGAGCTGCCTCAATGGGTGCGCGACAACAAGGAAAAATTTATGGAGAAGCGTGTGGTTGTTTACTGTACTGGTGGTGTTCGCTGTGAAAAATTCTCCGGTTGGATGGTCCGCGAAGGTTTCAAGGATGTAGGCCAACTCCATGGCGGTATTGTGACTTATGGAAAAGATCCAGAAGTCATGGGAGAACTTTGGGACGGCGCTATGTATGTCTTTGATGAGCGTATCTCCGTACCCGTCAACCGTGTTAATCCGACAATCATCAGTAAGGATATGATAACAGGCGAGCCTTGTGAGCGCTATGTCAACTGCGCCAATCCTTTCTGCAATAAACAAGTCTTCATGACCGAAGAGACGGAAAAGAATTATGTTCGTGGCTGCTCAGCAGAATGCCGTGCCCACGAGCGAAATCGCTATGTATCCGAGAATAACCTTACTCAGGCAGAATGGGCTGCTCGTCTCGAAGCTATCGGTGAGAAATTGCCTGAAACAGTTCTTGCCTAAATCAACAGTCAAACAAATCAGTAGACGCTGGTTTGTTTTTTCGTTTGATAAATCAAAATGTCAAAATAACTGGCTTTTTTTATCGAGCTTTGATAAAATAGTCTTAGTGAAAGAGGTTTCAAATATCCTCAATGCGGTAACAATAAGAAATAGAAAGGAAACAGTCAACCATGCTCTCCAGGTTTTCAAGAAAAGAAATCTTGTGGATGGGTCTTTTGATCATTTTAGCCCTGCTAACTCATTCTAAGGTTTCAGCCAGTTCTGTCAAACAAGTCAGTGGTGATGCCGACAACGGAAAATTTGAATTTGTGACCAATGAGTTTCCGACATTTGAGGCAGCCAAGTCCTTTTTTGATGGCCCCATGGAAGAGATGCTGAGTCAACAAGAATATCAGGGAGACTTACTTGCAGTAGATCCCAGCACATCAGATACAACGTACATTATCAAGATGCGGGTTAATTTCTCAAAATACCATGCAGGGTCCAGTCGATTTGAGGTTGAAAAGCTTTCCTGGGAAATCATTGCAGCGGCTGATCAGGCCATTGCAAAAATAAAACCCATCCCCGGACAAAACTCTCAGACCCTCATCAATGTCTATCGCCTCTATCATCCTAACATAAAAACCCATCTCTATACGACAGATACCAATGAAGCCAAGATTCTCCAAGGACGTGGCTGGAACTACGAAGGCATATCCTGGAAGTCTGAAAATAAGCAGGGAGAGGAGGTCTTTCGACTCTACCACCCAGGTATCAAGGTCCATCTCTACACTAAGGATAGCAATGAGTATAAGATTTTAGCGACACGAGGCTGGAACCAAGAAGGAGTCTCCTATCGTTCCTATGGAACTGTTCCAGTCTATCGTCTCTACAATCCAGGACTGAAAAAACACCTCTATACAAAGGATCAAAATGAGTATAAGATTTTGGCGACACGAGGCTGGAACCAAGAAGGTCTAGCCTGGAATAGCCAGCCATAGCCATTTCTGGCCTATTTTATCAAACCAGCCGCTTCGGTTGGTTTTTTTGCTATAATAGCTCTATGGAAAAATTCATTCAAAAATTGAAAGATTATACGGAAAATCGGAAAAGCACAGTGGTTCGGATTTGCGGTCATGGGGCTTCTGGGAAAACAACCTTTGCAAAGAGGTTACAGAAAGCATACCCCGCTGGACAGTGTCAGGTCATCGAAACGGATACCTATATTATTTCAGGGGAATATAGCAAGGATACCTTTCTTCATTATGAACTTCAAGATGAAATCGGCTTTCATCCCATCACGGCCTGCCATCCCGCTCGGCATGAGCTCGCCAGTCTAAGACGAGATTTGATTATGCTCCAGAAAGGGATGGACTGCCTGACACCGGATTTTCCTTGGTCACCAGAAAAAATCCTGCGGGCAGACTGCCCGGTAACCATCGTCGAAGGGATTACTCCAACATTTTTAGAAGCAGAACTCTTTGATTTATCCCTCTTCTTCTACACTGATGCCGATACAGAATTGCAGCGCCGTCTGGAAAGGGATACTACCCAGCGTGGCCGTCAGCCGGACTTTGTCCTAAAAACCCAGGCCCACAGACGTAGACAATATGAACTCTACATGGAGCCATATAAGGAGGAGTTTGACATGATTATCAACCAATCCAGCAATCATTTTAAGCTAGAAAAAGAAGAGTTTCCAGCTATTCCATAAAAACAAGAAGACCGACATCCTGATGGATATCGGCTGAGTCTACAAGGGACGCTTATTGGGTACTCCGGCCTTGCGGGGGTACTTATTAGGTGTCTCTTTTTTCTTTTCAACAATGGTGAGGGTACGTGGGTCTCCGTTTGGCAACTGGTAGTCCACATTTTCTAGGACCTTGGCAAAGAGGAGATTGAGAGCATTCTTGGCTTGGTGCAATTCATCCTCGGCGCTGGAAGCCTTGAGGGCAATCAGTCTGCCCCCTACCTTGAGAAAGGGAATGGTTAACTCTGACAAAACCTGCATCCGAGCCACCGCGCGAGCTGTTACCAAATCAAACTGGGCCCGAAACTGCTTATCTTGGGCAAAATCTTCCGCCCGCCCATGGTAGAAATGGACGCCTTCTAAGCCCAATTCCTCTGCCAAAAGATGCAGAAACTGGATCCGTTTGTTGAGAGAATCGATGATGGTCACCTCTAGTTGCGGAAAGAGGATTTTCATAGGTAAACTAGGAAAGCCAGCACCAGCTCCGATATCCAAAAGGGAAATCGGTTCATTTTGTACATAGCCTTGTAAAATCGGCGCCAGAGAGTCATAGAAGTGCTTGAGGTAGACTTCCTCCTCAGCAGTGATGGCTGTCAGGTTAATTTTTTGATTCCATTCTACTAGCATATGGAAGTAGTCATGAAATTGTTTTTTTTGTAGGTCGGTCAGTTCAAAGCCTAGCTTGGCCAAGTCTTGGTAAAAGATTTCTGGTTTCATGGTTCTATCTTATCATATTCAAGCAAAAAGAAAAACCCAGAAAAATTTCTGAGTTTCATCCTTAATCATTTGAAGGGCTTGCAGGAGAGTTTTCAGCAGTTGTTGGCTCTTCAACCTCCTCTGTAGTTTCCTCTTCTGTGACCCCCTCATCTCCTTCTGTGCTTTCAGGGACAGTTGGAGTAGGTGTCTGACTGGTTGTGGTGTTAGCATACGTGTTGCGGCGCTGAGCACCATTCAGGTAGAGGTAAGAACCATAACGGTACAAACCACTCGGCATCTCCCAGTCCAAGGCAGTTTCCACAGGATTGAGGTAGGTCATCATGCTTCGGAAAACGTCTGTTGCGACCAGATTACCATTATCTAAAATCGGCGTATTTCGGTTTGAATAACCTGTCCAGACCGCCATAGCATACTTGGTAGAATAACCAACAAAATTATGATCGGGAGCAGCCATGGAGCTGCTGGATGCAGCTGGATTTGAAGCCAGAACAGCAGCTAATTCATTGTCAGCATAGTTGGAGGTTCCTGTTTTACCAGCGATTGGGACTCCGCTGACAGCAGCGTTCGCACCAACCCCATAAGTCAAGACAGATTTCATCATATCCGTCATCATATAGGCAATTTCTGGACTGAGAACCTGTTTGCCCTCAGGAGCGAATTCTTTGGTCGTGTTGTCTGTAAAGACTACCTTGTTGACATATTGAGGTTTGTAGTAAGTCCCGCCGTTGGCAAATACAGCGTAGGCAGCAGCCATTTTTTCACTAGAAGCACCGTATTTCTGATCCGACACGGTTGTATTACTGGAAATGGCATTTGAATACAAGAGTTCAGGATAGTCGATACCAATACTATTAAGATATTCCAAGGCCTTATCCAGACCAGTTGCCTCCAAGGCTTTGATGGCTGGAATATTCCGTGAATACTGAATGGCAGATTTGACGGTCATGGAACCAAAGTAACCCCGTTCGTAGTTGTAAACAGGAGTGTTAGTGCCAGGATAATTGTAAGGGCCATCGACAATTGTATCAGCCGTTGAGGTGTAGACTCCGTTCTTGAGAGCAGGAGCATAATCCGTGATAGGTTTCATTGTGGAACCGAAGTCACGGTTTGTTTCAACAGCCTGGTTGACCCCAAAAGAGACGTTTGTGGCCTGATTCCGGGCGCCGAGTTGAGCAATAACCTTACCATTAGATACATCAACGATAGTGGAAGCTACCTGGAAAATATTGTCAGGGTAGTAGACAAATTCGTCGGTATTGTAAATATTCCAGAGTTGTTGTTGAGCTGCTGAATCAACATTGGTATACACACTCATACCTGTAGTCAACAGATTGTAACCAGTTTTCTCCTCAACCTCTTCAATAACTTCTTTGAGGTAGTTGTCCATGTAGAGAGGATAGGCAGCAGTGTTTTTCAGTGGTTGAAGTCCATCTGTTACAGGAGTAGCGATGGCCGTTTCATATTGTTCTTTGGTAATGTATTTTTCATCCAACATTTCCCCAAGAACGATATCCCGACGTCTCTGAGCTGCTTCGGGCTGTGTATAGGGATCGTATTGATTGGGAGCCTGGGGCATGCCGGCCAAGAGAGCTGCCTGAGCAATGGATAGATCCTTTAACTCTTTGCCATAATAAGCACTAGCTGCTGTCTTCATTCCATAGTTACCATTGGACATGTAGACCTTATTGACATAGTAGGTTAAGATTTCCTGCTTGGTATTGCGGCGTTCCAGCTGCATAGCCAGCCAAGCCTCTTGAATTTTCCGTTTGAGGGTCTGATCTTCAGTCGAAGTTGAGAAGTAGGTCAACTTAATAAACTGCTGATCCAAGGTAGAACCACCTTGAAGTCCACCGCTGGTTAAGTTATTCAAAAAGGCACCAGCAATCCGGATAACATCAACACCTCGGTGGTTGAAGAATCGTTGGTCTTCAATCGCCACAATGGCATTTACGAGATCCGTAGGGATTTCTTGGGTCTTAGCATTGGAGCGTTTTTCAGCTCCGAGGTCTGCAATCAGACCGCCATCCTTATCATAAATCTTACTAGAAGTAGTGGCCGTCAGCGCCTCTTCTGTCAGGGCTGGGGCCGAACTGATATAGTAGGCGACCAAGCCAGCAGCAGCCAAGGTTGCCAGAATAAAACCAGCAAGAAGGACATTGGCCACTATGATAAGGTATTTTTTTAGGGTTTCATTTTTCAAAATTGTCACCACCTAATAATTTTTCTTCAACGATATCCAGATAGGGTAGACTGGGGTAGCCCCCCATTTTAATTTCAAAACCATGCTGGCGAATATAGTCAATAGGCATAGACTTGCCTCCCTGATCAATTTGATAAAAATCGATCAAGGGCCTAGCAGGTAAGAGATAGGTTTCTTTCAATGTTGAAAAGTGAAGGAGCACAAAGGAAATTCCTCGTTGTTGTAAAACCTGGGCCATGTGCTCAATCTGATGAGCATGGAAGTTTTTCATGGGCATAGCCGTTTTTTGTCTAGTTTCCTTGGCCTCAAAGTCAATGTAGTAGCCCTTGTAAACCCCAGAATAATCGGTTGTAGAGGCATGTCGGAAATAAGCTTCCACAATCTTTGCCCGACTCCGTTT
>ERZ650312.337-NODE-337-length-25997-cov-50.913075_pt1 | contig 25997 bp, 24 predicted proteins | sample MGYA00376248_ERZ650312 | MGnify/ENA primary metagenome ERZ650312 (study PRJEB26733, sample SAMN07839316) | wastewater metagenome | biome: urban; feature: wastewater treatment plant; material: waste water | place: USA: North Carolina | collected 2016-07-28 ... | reverse complement strand
AAGCTTTGATATAATCGCAGAAAAACAATGGAGTATTTTGATGCAAGTTATTATTGTAATTTCAATATTTCTAATTTTACTCACGGTTATTATATATAAAATCAATGATAAATTTGAGAAAAAAGAGTTTCTTTTTTTGGTAGCTATCACTATTTTTATATCAACTATTGTTATTTTTTACGAAAAATATCAAAATAACTATCTTCCAAATATGTTTAAAGCAAAGTATGAAAATGAGAGAAAAATAGCTATTAAAAGTTTGGATTATGAGTTGCTAAACAACAAAGTAGTAAATAGTAAAGATAAGTTTATTTACAAATTTATCTATACTATTGAAAAAGATGGAGATGAATTTTTATGCTATGTAAATGATATTGAGATAAATAGAGTAAAAAATGAGTTTGTATTTGTAAACTTTGATAGACAAAAAGAGGAGTGTTTTAAAAAGTGAAAAAAGCTACAAAAAGTGATATTGAAACTATAAAAAAGGCATTTATTGAAAACTACAAAGATGCAAAAACTGAGTTAAACTATAAAAATGATTATGAGTTACTAATTGCAATAATTTTATCTGCTCAATGCACAGATAAGAGAGTAAATATCATAACTCCAGCTTTGTTTGAAAAATATCCAAGTGTAAAAGAGCTAAGTGTTGCCAAACTAGATGATGTAAAAAGATTGATAAACTCTTGCTCTTTTTTCAATAATAAAGCACAAAATATCATAAAAATGGCACAAAGTGTGATGCAACAATACAATGGAGTAATACCTCACAATCAAAAAGAGCTAATCAAACTTGCAGGAGTAGGAAATAAAACTGCAAATGTTTTTATGATTGAGTACAAACAAGAGAACCTTATGGCTGTTGATACACATGTTTTTAGAGTGTCACATAGATTGGGACTTAGTGATGCAAAAAATGTTGAAAAAACTGAAGCTGACCTTGTAAAAAAACTAAAAAGTGATGAATTACATATATTTCATCAAGCTATGGTTTTATTTGGAAGATATATTTGTAAAGCAGTTAAGCCTGAGTGCGAAAAGTGCTATTTTCCACAAATTTGCAAAAGTAAAGCTGGTTTTAAACCAGCATAAATAGACCACTTTAAAAAAGTGGTCTTTATTCAAAAACTTTATTCTGTGTATTTGATAAAACTACTGAAGCTATATCTAAAGTCTCTCTTGCAATATCATGAGTTTGAGAGGCTGTTTGGGCATTTTTTTGTCTTGACTTTCTCAAATAGACACCCAATATTAGGTTTAATAAAATAGTTTATATATTTGTTCTTGTTCTGGAGATAATTCTAATAATGAAATTTCATTATCATGAACTATTCCATACATAGATTTTATAAATCCTATTGCATTTTTTCTTTTAATTGAAATATTATTTATTTTTAATTTTCTATCAAACTCTTTATATACTGTATATGCAACGAATGAAATTAAAATATGTGAATATATTCTATGTTCTAGTCTATGATATATTGGTCTAATTTTTAAATCTGTTTTAGAAATTCTGAAAGCTCTTTCTATATGCCAAAGATTTGTGTAATGTTCAATTATTTGTGTTGGATTTAATGAAAAATCATTTGTAACAAACCCTTTTAATCCGTCAAAGCTTGAATCATAATTATATTTATCTTCATCTATTGATATTGTTGTTTGAGAATCTGAAAGTACTAAATATTTATTATAACCCTTATTATTTAAATGTGCTTTTGTAAGATTACCTGATTTTATTTTTATTTTTAATTTCTCATAATTTTTTGTTCTTGTATATCTATCTTTTTTTGCTCTTTGTTGTGAATATGAAACTATCATCTTTTGATTTTTTGAAAAATATATTGTCTCAATATTTTTCTCATCATTTAAATTTAGTGATACGATTTTATTTTTTATTTCACTTGAGCTTGATTTTATTCTAGCACCTAAAATATATCTATAATTCAATTTTTCTAGTTCTAATATATTTGCTTTACTTAGTAATCCACTATCAGCTACAACTATTGGTTTTTCTATATTAAATTTCTTTTGAAACTTTTCAAGCATTGGAATAAAAGTTTTACCTTCATAGCAATTACCCTCATGTATTTCAAATCCTAAAGGATAACCTTCTAATGAAGTTAAGAGTCCTAAAATTATTTGTGGTTTTGTGAATTTTCCATCTTTACTAAATCCTACTTTTCTTAAATCATCTTCACTTGATGCTTCAAAGTACAATGTTGTTACATCATAAAAACTTACTCTAATTCCACCAGTTACCATTGATGTATATTCAAATATACATTGTTCTATTTTATCTTTTAAATTTAAACTTAATGTATCTAAAAATCTATATATCTCATTTTTATCAAGATTTTGATGTTTATAAATATACAAATAATCTATAAGATTTAATTTACTACCTGGATCAATTATTCTTGATAAAACTAGCTGTTTAAACAACTCTTTTTCTTTTAATTTTTTAAGTACTTTATCACAGCCTATATATTCCATTATATATCCAAATATAATATCTGGTCCTACAACTGAAATCTCTTTATTTTTTATACCAATAAATCTATGTTTTTTCTCATTAAATTCAACTGCATCAAATAAATTTGGATTAAGTTGTTTTAATCTTGATTCTGCTTTTTCAAGATAAAACTCTAACTCTTTTTTATCTTTTACACATGCTATTGTTTCAACAACTTTATATTTACCATTACTCTTATCAATAATTTGAATACTAATACTGCCACTTGGATTTTTTCTTTTACGAATAAACATATAAAATTGTAGCTAATAAGAGATAATCAATAGGCTAGACACCCAAATTTAAAATTAAAATCCCTTAATAAAGGGGTTTGTTGAGTGTAAAATTTGATTTTTACTCTTTTTTGAGAAAGTCAAGAGTAAAGATATGTTAGTTTTAAAAATCTCATATTTATCAAAAAGTTTGTGGTCTTTTTTAATTAGATAAAAACTATTTATAAAAATATCTAACTTTTCATGTGATAATCTACTTAATTTTATTTGATTTTCTAAATCATCTTTTTTTGTTTGAGCATAGCTATTTATATAAGATAAAGATAATTCTCTCTCTTTTTGAAGATTTGCCAACAATTTAGACATTTGGTCTGTAAACTCTATATAACTTGATGTTTTATCCATATTGAGAACTTTTTCAACTTTTTCAAAAATTAATATAGATGACAACATAAAAATTGCTAAAATAGGTAAAACCAAGATTAAAAAAATTTTATTTCTAAGCTTTAGGTTATTCATTTTGCTTCCTAATATAATATTTTTTATAATATATTCTTTATTGTTTAAATAGAAGTTTATGAATTTTAAGATGTAATTAAGTTGTAACTAAACGGTAATTTTGTTGTAACTTTCAACTTATATTTTTATTATTAAAAAGTTGATATATTTGTTCTAAAGCTTAATATATAAGCTTTATATAACAACTTTTCGATAAAATTATCAAAAAAAGGATTTTTGATGGAATTTGGTTTATTTTTAAGCTTTTTAGGATTTTTCTTTACAGCAGTTATTTTAGTAGTTGCTTTTTTATATCTATATGCTCTTGTTACTCCATATGATGATTACAATCTTATTTTTGAGAAAAATAATATTGCAGCCGCACTAGGTTTTGGAGGAGCGATTATTGGTGTTTCTATCCCACTTTATAGTGCTTTGGAAAACTCTGTTTCTTATTTTGACTTTGCTATTTGGGGTGCTATTGCTATATTTATTCAGCTAGCTTATGCTTTTATAGTTACAAGAATTAGTGGAAAATACTCTTTTAATGAAAAAATAAATGAAGGTGTAGTTTCTGTTGGTATTTTAATGGCATTTTTATCAATTTGTATTGGTCTTTTAAATGCTGGTTCTATGAGTTATTAAAACTTATAAATTTATCTATCATTTTGAAATAATTTCAAAATGATAGATAAAAAACTATAAATCTACCATAGCTTTAAAAGTAACTCCACATCTTCCAATACTCTCGATTTTTGTATGATTTCGCTCATTTATTCTATCATCTTGTATATATTGAAAATTTATCTTTAAAACAACTGGTGTTGTATCTCCATCAACTTTGTAAGTATCATAATATTCACAAAAAAGTGCAGTTTGAGTAGAACTTATCATTGGTGGATAATCCTCTAACTCTTTTTTTACATCAATTTGAAACTTCTCTATTTCACTTTCGCTTTTACATAAAGGTGTAGCACATTTTTGTAACTGTTCAACATTATCTTTATTTGGAAAACAAATAGTTGCTTTTTTTGTTTTTAAAATATTTGCTAAACTATCTTTTGGGCTTCCATCATCTTTTTTTCCAATAGCAACTATAACCAAAGCTGGGTTTGTTGAAATTGGTATAAAATAAGAAAATGGAGCTGCATTTAAAACTCCATCATCATCTGTAACTATCCAAGCAATTGGTCGTGGAACTATACTTCCTGACATTATTTTGTATCTATCTAAATCATTTACATCTTTGTAGTCTAAAATCATAATTTTCTCCTTTTAAATCATTATACAATTAAATTTTTGAATAAATCTTTGTATAGTAGTAAGCATAAAGTAAAAATGCAACTCCTAAACATATCGTAATAATTGAAGTTGTTGTAATATGTGCCATAGTTCCAATAAACAGAGTTGTTAGAACATTTGCTAGCATAAAAAACATATCATTATATGATATTACTCTTCCTATGTATCTTTTATCGCAATGATTTTGTAAAAGAGCATAAGTATAAGACCACAAAAATGCTGTACTAAATCCTACAAAAAACAAAGCACCTAAAGATAAATAAAAATCACTTTGAGCAAATGCCCAAATTATTATTGTAATTCCTTGAAAAACTAAAAGATATTGAAGATTATCTTTTTTGATAATCTTATTTAAAAATATTGGTCCAATCATAAGAGCAACTGCTCTTACAGCATTTGAAAGCCCAATAGCAAGAGGGACAGCTATAAGCTCTTTATACTCATTTTTTGCCAAAATAGTAATCAAAGCATCATAACTAGTAAGTCCTACACTTGCATGTAAAAAAATCAGATGTAAAATAATTTTATTATTTTTAATATATCTTAAACCATCAATCATAAGTTCCAAAATTTTCTCTTCAACTTTTTTGTATTCTATATTTATTTTAATATTAAGAAAAACAAAAAAAGCGAGTACAAAAATAGCAACATCTATCAAAATAGCAGCTTTTACACCATATAAATTTACTATAAAACCACTAAGAGCCATTCCAACAGCATAAGTAAATGACCAAATTATTGATTGTATCTCATTTGCAGTTTGAAGATCTTTTCCAGTAGCAATTTTTGCTAAAAGTGACATTTCACTTGAAAAAAACATTGAAGCAGCACTCATTCTTATAAAAATAAAAATAAGAAGTAACCAAAGTTGTGAGGATGTTTCAATTAATAAAAAACAAGCAGTCATAGATAACTCTATAAAAAGTAAAGTTACCATAAGTGGTTTTATTCTTAATCTATCTATTAAACTTCCACTAAAAGGTGCTATTAAAATTGCTGGAATAAAATGCATAGCTGTAACAATTGCAATAGCAAATTCACTTGAACCAAACTCTACAACCATAGTATAAATTGCAACAGTAGAAAACCATGCACCAAAAGATGCAATAAAGTTCACCAAAGATAAACTTCTAATAATAGGTTTATCTCTTAAAAAATTAATATAATATTTCAAAAAAATCCTTAAAAAAATGAAAAAAAATTAGAACTCTAAAGTTCCTTCAATAGCAAAATTTGCTTTTGAATCAAGTTCTGCGTGAGATAAAACAGGAATAGAAAGACCAAACTTCTCATAAATTTCTGATACTCTTTTTCTTAAAACAGGATCAACAACCATTGCAACTTTTGAAAAACCTTTTTTCTCAATATCATCTAAAAGTTGTTTTGTTTTTGTTACAAGATTATTTATCTCTGCAATACTTAACATCAACTGACTTGCACCATGATGATCTTGAAGTTTTCCTATAAACTGTTGTTCAAGCTCTGGTTTAATAGTAACTATATGTAAAACTCCATCTGTATCTTTATATTTTTGAGTAATAAGTCTAAAAAGTTTTGCTCTTACATGCTCTAAGAGTATCTCTGGAGCTTTTGTAAACTCAGCAATATCTGCTATTGCCTCAATTATTGTAAGCATATCTATAATTGGAATTTTTTCATGAAGCAAATCTTTACAAACTTTTAACAAACTTCCATATGAAGCAACTTTCATAGCCTCTTCAACAACAATAGGGAAATCTTTTTTCAATCTCTCTACAATATCAACAACATCTTGTCTTGTAATAATATCTTCTGCATATTTTCTAATAATTTCTGATATATGAGTTGATATAATTGTTGGAGCATCTACAACTGTAAACCCTTTCATCAAAGCATCTTCTTTTAAATCTTTTGAAATCCAAACAGCATCTAGATTAAATACAGGCTCTTTTACTTTTATTCCATCAAGGTGTTCACTTGATAATCCACCCATTGCAAGAAGTTTATCTACTTCTATTCTTCCTTTTACTATTGGAATTCTTTTTAGATAAAATTGATACTCATTTGCTCCTAAAGTTGTATCATCAGAAATTCTTATTTGAGGTATTATAAATCCTAACTCAGAAGCTATATTTTTTCTTATCGCTTTTATTTTATCAAGAAGTTCTGAGTTACCTTGAACCAGTTGTAAAAGTCTAATTCCAAGTTTTAACTCCAAAACTTCAAGTTTCATTACAGTTTCTATACTTTGACTCTCGTCAGGAACAGCTGCTGCTCTTTTCTTCTCTTTTAAATCTTCTGGTTTTTCAATCTTTTTAGGAACTTGTGGTTTAAAAAATCTTGTAACAATATTATCTTCACCCTTATCAATCATAATAATAGTGTAACCTAAAGCTGATATCATAAGTCCCATAGTCATCAAAATTCCTGTAGGGAAACCTGGAACTAGTCCAAAAAGCATTAAACCAATACCTACTAAAACAAGAGATTTTGTATCTTTTAAAAGTTGATTTACAGCTCTTGTTGCAAATCTTTCATCATCTGTATTTGATCTTGTTATTATAATAGCAGTTGCAGTTGATGTTAAAAGAGCTGGGATTTGTGCAACAAGTCCATCTCCAATAGTTAAAATTGTGTATATACTTGCAGCTTCACTAGCTGGTAAATCGTGTTGAAAAATACCAACCAAAAGTCCACCAACAATATTTACAACTGTAATAATAATACCAGCAATTGCATCACCTTTTACAAATTTAGATGACCCATCCATTGCTCCATAGAAGTTTGCTTCTGTTATAAGTGCTTTTCTTCTCTCTTGCGCCTCTTTATCATCAATAAATCCAGCATTTAAATCTGCATCAATAGCCATTTGTTTACCAGGCATTGAATCAAGTGTAAATCTAGCAGTTACCTCAGCAACCCTTGTAGCACCTTTTGTTACAACCATAAAGTTTATCAAAACTAAAATAATAAAAATAACAACCCCAATAACCATATTTCCGCCAACAACAAACTCTCCAAAAGCTGAAATAATTGTACTTACAGCATCTGGTCCATTGTGTCCATCTGCTAAAATAGATCTCGTTGTTGCAATACTAAGGGCTAATCTAAATATAACCAAAATTAGTAAAAGTGTTGGAAAAGTTGTTAAATCTGCTGGCTTTTGTATATAAAGAGAAATTAATAAAATTAAAAAAGATAGTGCTAAAGATATAGATATAAAAAAGTCAATAGCAACTTGATTTAGAGGTATGATAATAATAGCAAGCATTGATAAAAACAATGCTACTGCTATTAAATCCCTAGAGAAAATATTTTTAAAACTAAACTTCATATACTAAATAAACTAATTTATCTTAAAAAATTAGTTAAAGATAACTCAAATGTTCTATTTATTGTTGAATAAAGTGCTGTATAAGATATTTCAAGAGCCTTTAACTCTACTGCAACTTCTGATTTATTTGAACTTCCAAGCTCTATTTCAAGAATACTTAGTTGATTAATTTTAGCTTCAGCTCTCTCTTTTGACACTTCAAAAGTTTTATTTTTTGCTCCTAATTCTGAATGAGCAATAATAGCAGTATCGTAAGCTTTTGTAGATTCATCAATAGCTTTTGAAATACCAGTTCTTCTATCTTCATAAGTTAAAGTAGGATTTCCTGCACTATCAAGACCTCTTAAGCTACTAATTGCCTCATCTAACATATCAAACATATTTCTTCTTGCTTCAAATTTTGTACCATCTGTATTTGGCACAGTAGTTGTATATTCAGTTGCTGGAGCAACGGGAGGAGTTACTGCTAATGTTTGAGTTGAACCATCCCAATTTGTTTTAGTAAGTGTATTTGCAACATTATCAAAAACCCACTCTTTTCCATCTTGGTCTGTAATTCTATCACCATCTTTAAAAGTTAAAGTAGCGCCCTTTGAAGCACTATCAGCAACATAAAAGAAAGCATCTATTCCGTTTATTCCTCTTTCTCTATAAGAGCCCTCATCAACTGCAATTTTTCTTAAATCTGAATCTCCATTGTATGTTACTTTTCCAGCTGCATCCATAGAAAAAGGTTTAACAGAAGCATCACTTCCTGCAAAAACATATTGACCTTCTGTTTGAGTATTTGCTAGATTAAATAAATTTTGCTTATAACCTTCAATAACTCCAGCAATCGCCTCAAGCCCTTCTATACTAGTTGTAGAAGTATTTGCTTTTATTAACTCTTGTGCTTTTATCTTTTCTAAAAGAAGTTTTACCTCTTTCATTGCAGTATCTGATGTCTTGTTTAAAACATCAGCTCTCTCTATTTGCTCTACAATTCCCTTTTGAGTTTTTATTTTATCTTCTGTATGAGTTAATCTTCCAAAAGTAACAGAATCGTCGCTTCCAAATTGAAGTTTACTTCCACCCATTTGAAAATTTAACTTTGCTTGATATTTATCTAAATTTCCTAATCTATACATTGTAGAATTTAATGATATCATATTAACACCTTTCTTAAATTTGCAACAATTTCATCAAAAGAGTACTTTTCGAGAGTTCCTTGTGTTAAAAACTCTCTTGCTTTCTCTTTTTTCGCTATTGCACTATCTAACTCAAGATCCATACCTTTTTTGTATGCACCAACTCTAATTAAAACTTCGTTCTCTTTTATTAGTGATAATACTCTTTTTAACTTTAAAAAATCATTATAATGCTCTTTTGTAACAACTTTATCTATTACCCTAGAAGCTGATTTTAATATATTTATTGGTGGATAAAAACCTTGTTCTGTTAAATCTCTTGTTAAAACTATATGTCCATCAAGAATAGACCTACTTTGATCTGCAATTGGATCATTTAAATCATCTCCATCAACTAAAACTGTAAAAAATGCTGTAATAGAGCCTTTTTTACTATTACCTGCTCTTTCCATAAGTTGTGGTAAAAGTGCAAACACTGATGGTGGATAACCCCTACTAACTGGTGGTTCTCCTGTACTTAGACCTATCTCTCTTTGAGCCATAGCAAATCTAGTAACACTATCCATCATAAGAAGTACATCATGCCCTTTATCTCTAAAATATTCAGCTATGCTCATAGCTGTAAAAGCAGCATATTTTCGCATAAGTGGTGACTCATCTGAAGTTGCTGTGACAATTACAGTATTTTCTAAATTGTTATTTAAATTATAGTGAATAAATTCAGGAATCTCTCTTCCTCTTTCTCCAACAAGTGCAATGACTTTAATAGTTGCTTCACATCCTTGAACTATCATTCCCATAAGAGTTGATTTTCCAACTCCACTTCCTGCAAAAATACCTACTTTTTGACCTTTACCACATGTAAGCATTGAGTCAATAGCCTTTACACCCGTTGCAAATTTTTGATCAATAATCCCTCTATCAAGTGGCGACATACTCTCTTTATTTATAGGTGCATTTGTATCTAAATCTCTTATTTTTCCCAAATCATCAATAGGTTCTCCCAAAGCATTTACAACTCTTCCTAAAAGACCATTTCCGCACTTTATAGTAAGTCCATCTCTTTGTAAAAATACTTTATCATTTATCTTAAAACCATCAATAAATGAAAATGGAACAATGACAAACATATCATCATTTAAAACTGTAACCATTCCTAAAACTGTATATAGCTTTTGTACTGATTCAATTCTTACAATATCTCCAACAGCAACATCTAAACCAACAGCAGTTAAAGTAACAGCAGAGATATTTACAACTCTTCCAAAAGCTATATTTAAATTATTTGAATCTATGTTATCTATAATTTCGTCTATATTCATGGATTCATTCCGTTACACATATTTTTATAAAAATTATCTTCTATATTTATATTTTTACACTTTTGTAAATATATCTCTTTTTGTTCTTTTTGTCCCAAACTATCATACAAAGTTAAAATATCGTAGTAAAGTTTTACCTCATCCTCTGGTTTTATATTTTTAGCATGCTCTAAGGCAAGTACTAAATAGTTTACTGCATCTTGGAAATTATTTTGTTTTTTTAATAATCTTGATAATTCACTCTCTACAAAAGGAGAATAAACAAAAGCTTTAAACTCATTTTGCTTATTATTTAAAGAATTTAAAATCTTAAATGCCTCTTCCTCTTTTCCCTCTTTTATTAAATATAGATATAAATCATAATAAAAATCAATAATTATTGGTTTTTCTATATTTGCCTCAATTAAATCATTATTTTCCAAACTATTTTTAAAAAATTTATCTAATTTTCCTGTATTATTATCAATTTTTAAAATCTGATATTTATACAAAAACTCCTCTTTTAAAATCTCTTTATCTTTAGATTTTTCTATTTTTGATGAGTAATACAAAGCATCATCTATCTCTTCAACATCAAGAGCCATAGCTTCTAAAATAAGATAAATATCTAAATCTTTTGTATCTTTAAAGATATCTTTAATTTGTTTATAGTTTTCAATAGATGGAACTTCTCTCATACAACTAATAAACTCTTGTTTTAAATTATCATCATTAACTATATCTTTAAAAATATCTGTTTTTAAATCTTTTAAAATATAACTTAATTTAATACAATCTTCCTCTTTTAAATACTCTTTAATAAGTCCTAAATGTGACATATCTAAAATTTCATCAACATTTTCATAACCAAATCTTTTTAAGACATCCTTTGGAATATCTTTATAGACTTTTTTCATTTTTATTACATCTTCATATTTTTTATTAAAATTATTATTAATCAACTCTTGAAGAAGTGCCTTATTTTGCATAGTTTCATTTTCTGGATATTTATCTGCTACTACATTTGGTAAAATAGCTTTTTGTCTCATTTTTATCTCATCATAAAACATAGATGCATTATCAAAATTCTCACTTTTTGGATAGTTATCTATAATATCTTTATATAAAATTTTTGCAAGATTTAAGTAAGTATCTGTTTTGTCGTATAAACTCATATATAAATTTGCCAATTTATATTTTGTTTGCTCTAAAACATCATCTTTCTTTGAAGTTAATATTAAATTTTTTAAAATATCTATAGCAAAAGTTTTCATATCTAGTTTTAAAAGTAAATCAACTCTTTGATTTGCCACTATATAATCACTAGAGTAAAAAGATGGATTTGTCAATAAAATTTGTCGCATAAGTTCACTTGCTTCATCTTTTTTACCTTCAAGCAAATATATATCAAAAAGTTCATTTGCAGCAATTGAGGCAATATTTTTATCCTCTGTACTGTTTAATACTTCAAAAATAGTTTTAGAAGCCTTTTTATAATCTTTTTGGTACTTAAAAATCTTTGCTAAAGATATTTTTCCTCTTGATTTTGCCTCTTCATCATCAAAAATATCTACTACTGTTTGAGCATAATATCGTGCATCTTCTACTTTATTTATATTTAGCTTTAAATCTATCAAAATTAAATAGGCTTTTAATAAATCCTCTTGATCTATAAGTGATGAATTTATAGCTACTTCAAGCTCATTTGAAGCACTATTAATATGCTGTTTTGAGTTTGTTTTTATAACTAACTCAGAATAAAGTATTAAAATATCAGAATTTAAAAGTGATACTTTATTATTATCTTTTATAATTTTTAATTTCTCAAAAGCCTCATGAAGTTTTCCATCAAGTGCTATTGCTTTAACCTCATCTAGCTGATTTAAAGTATTTATTATTGTCTCTTTTGTTTTTGTTGGAATCTGCTTTCCATTTGAATCTATAAAACTATAATAGAAATCTCTATCTTTAGCATTTAAAAGAGAGACAAGAAGTATAAATATAGTTAAAAATCTCAAATTCTACCTTTTTTTCTTTAATTCATAAACATAAGAGAAAATCTCAGCAATTGCTTTATAAAACTCTGAAGGAACTTCTCTTTCTAACTCAATTTGATCATACAAAGCCCGTGCTAGACTTGGATTTTCTATTATAGTTACACTATTCTCTTTTGCTATCTCTTTTATTCTTAAAGCTAAAAAGTCTATACCTTTTGCAACAACTAAAGGAGCTTGATTTTTTGAACTATCATATTTTAAAGCAACAGCATAGTGTGTTGGATTTGTAATAACAACATCTGCATCAGGAACGCTACTCATCATTCTTTTTTGTGCCATTTGCATCTGAATTCTACGAATTCTTCCCTTAACTTGAGGGTCTCCTTCCATATTTTTATACTCATCTTTTATCTCTTGCTTACTCATTTTCAAAGATTTCATATAATAATGTTTAGAAAAATAGAAATCTATTATAGCAAAAATAATAATAATAAACAAAATGGTAAAAACAAATATAATAATTAAGTCTATCATAGCTTCTATAGTTGCATTTAGCTCTTTATTCATCATTGTCAAAAAATCTTGATATGTTAATGAAAAAAGTAAAAACATAACCCAAACTATAACAGATAATTTTAGAGTTAATTTCAAAGCTTCCATTAATTTTTTTAAGCTAAAAACATTTCCCAGTCCCTTTATTGGATCTAGTTTTTGTAAATCAAATTTCAAAGGAGTTGCAATAAATCCAAACTGCATCCAGTTACTAGCAAGTGCTAAAACAAAAACTAACAAATATATCGGAGACAAAGCTTTTACAAGTGTTGTTGCAACTGTAACAGTAATTGTAAAATATGTGCTTTCATCTATTTCTTGTCCTATAAAACCATAGATATACAACATCACTTTTTTTATCTCTAAAAACATAAAACCTGAAAGAAATATTAAATAAACAGAACCCAAAGTTAAAATAACAGCACCAGCTACTTCAGCAGATTTACCTACATTTCCTTCAGCTCTGGCATCTTCTATCTTCTTGGATGTGGGTTCTTCTGTTTTTTCTTCATCATCAGCCATAAAACTTCCTACTCAAATTTACTAATAAAATAGTTTGTAAATGCATCAAAAAATATCTCTAAACCAAATATTAAAAACAAAAATATTAAAGCAAACTTCAACTGAAAAGTTATAATAAATGGAGAAAATGCTGGCATTGACTTTGTACCATAACCATAATAAACATCCAAAATAAATCCTATAAAAAATAGAGGTAAAGCAAAAGTAAATGCAAAGGCAAACATTCTATTTATCTCACCAATAGCAAGTTTTATACCATTTATAGAGAATATATCAAAAGTTCCTAAATGTATCATAGAGAAACTTTTTGCTAATAAAACCAATGTCATTTCATACATTCCTGTTTGGAAAAATAGCATCAATGATATCCAAAAAAGTAGTTTTGCTACCAAACCTTCTTGAGAACCTGTTGTTGGGTCAAACATCATAGCCATAGATAAAGCAGTTGAATACTCAACAAATTCACCTATAATCTTAACAGATGAAAATATTATATTTACAAGCATTGCAGCAACTAATCCCAAAGTAATTTCAGATAATAAAGATACTATAAATGAAGATTCACTAATATATTTAACATCACCAATAAAAGGAAAAAGAAAAATTACCAAATAAAAAGCAAAAGCAACTCTTACAGTAACACTTATTGCTGTATGTCCAAAAACTGGCATAAAGGCTACAAAAGATACTACTCTTGCAAAAAGAAGAAGAAATTTAACAAGAACATCTTCATTTAAAAGTGAGAAAAACTCTTCCATTACATATAATCGTTTTTCTCTTCGTAATCTTTGTTCTCTTTTTTAAGCTTTAATATCTCTTGAGTGTTTGAATCTCTTTTATCTCTTTGATTTTGATTACTTGAAGAGTCTCCTTGGCTTTGACCACCTTCACCTTTTGAGAAATCAAGATTAAAGTTTGCACTATCATTAAATGTTTTTGCCAATGAGTTTCTTAACATATTTTGATTTTCCATTAAAAGCTCTAGTGTTGCAATATTAGAAACACTCATATTAATAGTTAATCCACTTGACTTATCTTGTTTCATTAAAACTGAAATAGTTCCTAAATCTCCAGGATTTAAATTCATTCTAAAAACAGTAACAGGCGGTTTATAGTTTTCATACATCTGTCTTGCAACATCAGACATCATAGAAGCCATTTGCTGTTTTGCTCCAACAATTCTTGATTGAATTGAATTTACCAAATTTGGTTGAATATCCAAAATTTTATCATCTAAAATATTTATAGTATCTTCCAAAAGGGCTTTCGAAGCCTCTATTGAGTTTGTTATAAGATTTCTAACATCTACACTTCTTATATTTTTTTCATTTAAAATACTATTTAAAATATTTTTTCTATCTAAAATCTCTTTTTCATCTACACTTAAATCATTTAAACTCTCACTAGAGATATTTTGTTCAACTTCTAAATTATTTGCATCTAAATCTAAGATATTTGCACTTTTTTCTATATCTTCAATAGTTGAAGCATTTTTTAAAATATTCACTGCTTCATTTTTATTAAAAAGTAGTTGATTATTCAAACTATTTTTTTGCTCAGCTAAAAAAATATTTGAGGCAACATCTTTTGAATTTTTATTAATTTGCTCTACACTTTGAGGATTTGAAGTAGCAGATTCTTCTATTTTTGTTGTAATATCTTTTTTACTGTTTGTTTGAATTAATTGATCCATAAGAGATAATTTTTGATCTACTTTCGTATTGTTTTCAGTTTTTACAACTTCATTCTCAACTATTAAAATATTTTGCGAATTTAAGTTGTTTTCATTTTTTACAGTTTCATTTTTGATAGCATCACTATTTGCAACTTCATCTTCAACAATCAAAATATTTTCAAAATTTAAACTATCTTTTAAAACTGTAGAAGTTTCAATTTGATTTTCTATATTTTGTCTATCTTCACTATTTACTATTATTTGCGATAAATTTTGAGTTGTTTCTAAAGTTACATCATCAAGATTTTGACTATTTTCATCTTTTATTTGTAAATTATTTCCATTTATATCTTCTATAAGAATTTCTTGCTCTTTTATTATCTCTACTAATTTATCATCTTTAGAAATTATAATTTTTTCACTATCTAATTTTTGTTCTAAATTATTTTGATTTTTTAAGCCTTCAATAACTTTATCTAAAGATTTTATAAAACTCTTATCACTATTTACAATATCAACATTTTCCAAAGGTTCACTTAAAATTTGCTCAACTTTAGGTACTTGTTCTAAATTACTATTTTTTACTTCCAAAACTAACCTATCTAGTAATGAGTTCTTACTACTTATACTATTTTGAATATTTTTTGTAGGTTCTTTTATCTCATCTTTTTTTGTATTATCTTTATTTAACTCATTTGTTATATTTTTTGATAAATCTTTTATAACTTCTTCACTATTTGAATTTTCATCTAAATTAATAGCTTCAGAATCTAAACCTTCATCAATCAATTTTGTATTAACCTCTATAACTTCTGCATCCAAAGGACTCTTTTCTAAATTTGAAGTAATATTTTGAGATACTATCTTTGAATTTGTATTTTGTGCTGAACTGTTTTCAATATCTTCTATTGAAGTTTTTAGAAGAGAATCAAATAAAGATGGCTTATCTTTTGGCAAATCTTCACTTGTGCTTAAAACTGTTGTTTCACCTTTTAAACCACTTGATTGTGTAAAAATATCAACTAGATTTGCCATTTTTTAGTCCTTAATTTCCAGCTAATATATCTAGAGTTTTTGTATCAATTCCCCTATGAGTATTAAATGCAGTAACATTTGCTTCATAAGATCTCATAGCCTCTATTAAATCAACCATTTCTATAACAGGATTTATATCAGGATATGCTACATAACCTTTTTCATTCGCATCTGGATGAGTAGGATCATATCTTAATACAGGTTGTGCATCTGTATGAATAATCTTTTTTACTCCAACAGCTCTAAGAGCCAAATCAGATTGTGGAGAATTATTTACTTCAATATCATTTGAATTTGTTCTTCTAGTTTTATTTGCTAATAGAACATCTTCAAAAACAACTTGTTGCTTTTTATATGGTCCACCCTCTTGAGTATGAGTTGTTTTTGCATTTGCAATATTAGCACTTACAACATTTATTCTTGTTCTTTGTGCACTCATTCCTGAAGTTGATACATTATATCCATCAAAAAAACCCATAATTTGCTCCTTTTACTAAATTTGCATTCTCATAATTTCTCTATAAGCATTTATAGCTTTATTTTTAACTTCTAATCCCAATTTAAGACTTAATTCTGCTTCTTCAATTTTTTGAACAGCCTCTTGAAGATTTGCAACTTTTCCTGTTGCAATCTCTTTCATAGAGTTATATCCTTCTATTTGAGAATCATTTACCTCATTTATAGCCCCATTTAACAAATCTTTAAAAGATTTATCAGCATATTGACTTTCACTTAAAGTTTCACTTTGTTTTACATTTGCACTATCAATACCTTGCAATGGATTTAAATAGTTTATAGCACCTACTATGCTCATTTTTTAATCTCCTATTTTAGCTTACAGCTTCTTCTTTTTTATCTTGAGTTGAATTTTCATTTGATTGCTCATCATTTTCTTTATCTTCTTTTATATCTTTTACAACAAGTTGATTTAAAAGCAAGTTGATTTTATCTTCATTATATCTATTATCAAACTCCATTCTCTTTTGATCTAGACTAAAATTATTAACTATAAAAGATAACATTAAATTACTAAAACCTTTTAAAGTAACAGTAACTAAAATAGCTCCAAAAAGCATTTGAAGAGGTGAAAAAAGTTCTGAGTTGAATGTAAAAAATATTATTGTAGCAAAAAAACCAATTGCTATGTATATCTTAAATATTCCAGTATTTATTAGATTTTGCGAAAATCTTTCTACTACCACTTAAACTCCGATTTTTAAATATTTTTTAAAACACGATCTACAATACTATGCAACTTAAAAGAAGCTTCCTCTTGTGGAAACTCATTAACAAATATTCTTCTAGCTCTAGCTATTTTTGTAATGTTCTCACTGCTTGGTACACTTCCTATATATTTTATCACAAATTCGCTTTTTAATCTGTTTTTTTTAGCTAAATTTATCAAAGAGTTTGAAATTGTTTCACCAACTAGATCATTTTTTGTATGATTAAAACAGAGCATTAAACTCTTTTTATCGATTGCTAACATTTTTATCAAAGAGTAGACATCAGTTAAAGCACTAGGATCTGTTGAAGTTATTGCTAAAATATTTGTTGATACTTTTAAAAACTCTTTTACATAATCATTTAATCCAGCTCCAGTATCAACAATCAAAATATCATAAAAATTTAAATCCAATATATCTTGAACTAATCTTGAAAATATAAAACTACTACTATTTGTTGCATATTGGTAGCCACTTTTCCCAGCAATTAAAGATAAATTTGGGTATTTCGTTTCTATTATTACTTCTTGAAGTTTTTTATGCCCATTAATATAGTCAAAAAGAGTAACTACTGGTTTTACATCAAAAAGTACCTGCATATTTGCCAAACCTATATCTGCATCTAAAACCAATACTCTTAAATTTTTTTGAGATAATATATAAGCAAAATTAGCTGTAAAAGTAGATTTTCCAACTCCACCTTTTCCAGATGTTATTGTCAAAAGTTTTGTTTTTGAGCTACTTACTTCACTATTTACTTTTGAAGTAAGATTTATTAATTTTTCGGCTTGAGATAGTCTAGCATCTAGCATTATATCTCCTTACTGCACTCATTATTCATAAAACAATCTATTAAAAATGAAGCATCAGCTGCAATTAAATCATCAGGAACATTTTGTCCAATAGAGAAATATGTTATTGATTTTTTTGTTTTATGTGAAAAGGATATAACATTTCCAAAACTTTTTGTCTCATCTAATTTTGTAAAGATTAAATTATCAATATCAAGTATTGAATAGTTTTTATAAATCTCCATTAAATCACTATGTTTTACATTTGAAGGTAAAACCAAAGTTTTCTCAATAGGAAGTTCATATACATGATTTCTGTACTCATTTATAAGTTCTATTTTATCTATATCATATTGACTTGAACCTGCTGTGTCAATAAAAATATAATTACAATTTTTAAGTCTTAAAAGTGCTTCAGTCAAATCTTCAGGCTTCTTTACTATTTCTAAAGGAAGCCTCATAATATTTGTATATGCTTGTAGCTGTTCTATTGCACCTACTCTAAAAGAGTCTAAAGTAATTACTCCAACCTTATGGTTTTGTTCCATTTTGTAAGCAAATCTTGCAGCTAGTTTTGAAATAGTTGTAGTTTTTCCAACTCCTGTAGGACCTACCATCATCATAATTTTTCTTTGCTCTTTTCTTAAAGGTTGCTCCATTTTAATAGGAATAACTCTTCTTAAAACTAATTTAAAGAAATCATTTACTTTTTTTTGATTTGATTTTAGTGAAACTGGAAGTTCTTTTATTGTCTTTTTCATAATAGTGTATGTCATCTCACTATCGAACTCATTTTTTTCAAAGATAGTGTAAACATCTATAAATTCTGGAGGTATAAGCAAATCGTATAGTTGGCTTTTTGGTTTCCAAAGAGTTTTTTGTACTTGTTCAAGAAGAGATTGCATTTTTAAAATCTCCTCTTTATAGTCATAAACTTGTGCTTTTATAGGTTGAGATTCAACAGTAGCTTTAGTAATTGCTGTTTTTGTAAACTCCATATTTTTTTGAATCTCTTCATCTTCAACAGCAACAACTATCTCATACATATCTTTATTATAACCATTTGCATTTGCTATTTTTTTTGTAGAGATTACAATAGCATCTTCTCCACACTCTATTTGAGCATTTCTTAAGGCTTCTGTTGGTGTTTCCCCTAAAAAAGAGAGTCTATTCATTTTTGTCTTCCATCTTTATATATTTGTTCAATAGTTCCATCTAAATTCTTAAATCTTATAAACTCTTCATTCTCATAGATAATTTTTCCTTTTTTTACTATTTTAACTCCGCCAAAATTAAAAATTATCTCATTGTTTTCAGTAGATCTTACACTTTTTTCACAAACTATACTATTTTTATTTATATGATGAGTTGTTATAAATTCACCATTTTGCAAATCTTCCAAAGTCAAAGGAGTACAAGTCCTAGGAACTGTATCAAACTCTTTTTGTTCTAGTTTAGAAATATCTATTTTCTCTTCATATTTTATTGCTTCTTTTGTTACAAAAACAGAAATTGCAAATAAATATGAAGAAAAAACTAAAGATAAAAAACTAAGCCTTAATATCAAAAATCTGTCCTCCAGATTGCTCACTTATCTCATCTAAAAGCTCTTTATACATCTGTTTTATTGGTAAAACTATGTTTGCTAATTTTTTATTTAGCTCATATAAAGTTCTTAACCCTTCTTCTAGTTCATTTACTTTATCTCTATAAATATTAACATCAAAGTTATTTTGAATAAGTGTTGATAACTCTTTGTTTAATTCAACTTTTTGATTCATAATCTCATTTATGATTGAATTTTTTCTATCATTTCTTCCAAAAAGCTCTTCGTGTTTTGATGCTTTTATATCTTCTATATCTTGATTTATTGCATTTTTTAACTCGAGTATTAGTTGTTGCATATTATCTACAATTTTATCAACCATATTTTAACCTTGCTCTTTCTTATTATTTTGTGATAAAAAGTTATAAAGCATATCACTAATTCCGAAATTACCACTAGAACTATCAGAAATTGATTGTAAATACATACCTTTTATAATATCGCTACCAGCTTCTTCTCCTGCGATGCTAGTTGATTTTAAAGAAGTTTCCAATATTTGATTTATAAAAAATGCTTCAAAATTATTACTTACTTCTCTTAGTTCTTTATCTTCAACTTTTTCAAGACTACTACTATTTAAATTTTCAAACTTATTTGTTTTTAGAATATCTTTGTTATATAAATTGCTACTATTTATCTCCATTTTACAATCCTATTTTATCTAATTTCAAATCTTCATTTATAATTTTTTTAATCTTTAATCCAAACTTTCCTTCTACAATTACAGCTTCACCCTCACCTATTTTTACACCATTTATAAGAATCTCAAGTGGTTCATTTACCATCTGTTCAAGCTCAATAATCTCACCAACATCCCATCTTAATATATCTTTTAAAAGAACTATTTTTGTACCTAATCTTACACTTAATTTTAATCTAACATTATACAAAAGTTCAAGATTTTTAGATGGATTTGGAACTCCTACAATTGATTGAGTTTGAGTTATAGTTGGTGCAGCTGGAGCCGTAGGAGTTGAAACTACTGGTTTTTCGTCATTTACTCCTGTAATCAAAGAGAAAAAAGGAGAAAATGTTTTTTCAAAACTGATTAAAATAGGTGTTGCATCTTCTTCTAAAGATATATTAAAAAGATATATCTCTTTTCCACTTAATGCACTTTTTTCTACCTTTTTTGTTCCTTTAATCTCTGATTTCATACCTACAATATCTGGCATACCTTGAGCATTTGAAGCAGTACAAAAACTTCCACAAATATTTGAAACTATCTCATTTACAGCATCTGTTGTTTCATCATCAATATCTTCTTTTAAATCACCCATTCCACCTAACATTAAATATTCAAACTTTGTAGCACTAATAGTTGGAATATAAAAAACTATAGCTGAACTTAAACCTTTTATATCAAATTTTACATCTGCTTCTATAAAACTTGAAGATTCAAAAATATCATCTAATTTTTTTGTTTCAGAAATTTTTGCTTTCTTCCCTAATAACTGTTCTAGTGTATTTGATAGCTCGTTTTTAAATACATTTGATAAATCTGATGCCAAAATATCTTACCTTTTTTTAATTTTTAATACTTTTTTCTAGCTCTTCAATTAAAAAAGCTTTTATTTTCATCATATCTTCTGTTGGATATTTATTTTCAATATCGCCTCTTGTTATTTTTACAAAAAAATCTTTTGACTCTCTGTTGTATCCAAACTTAATATTATCCAAAATAACCTCATTCAACTCACTTACTGGCTCTTTTGAAGAGTTCTTTTTATACTCATCTTCTTGTATTGTTTTAACTTTTTCTTCAACACTGCTTACTTGTTTTGTCTTTATCTCATAGTTTTCTTTTGCGTTATCAATTTGTGCTACTCTTCCAATTTCCACTAAAGACCCCTTTGTAAGAATTTTAAAACATTATAACAAAAAAAAATTAAATAGTATTATAAAGAAAGCATAAACTCTTCAAAACCAACAATTCTAAAATCTATATATGGGTTATTATACTTATTTACTAAAAATTGCTTTGCACTTGAAATGTTCATATTTTGTAAAAGTTGAATTGCAGTTAAAAAATCTGTATCTTTATCTTTATAAAATGCTTTTATTAAAGATATTTGAATAGATGCCTCTTCAGGTCTTAAAGATTCTAAAAAAGATGCAGTTGAAAGATACATTGTAAATCTATTTTCATATCCAAACTCATCTTTTAGCCTCTTTAATGTCTCTATAGAAGTAAGTGGTTTACTCAAATATAAATCACTATAAGCTTTTGTTACCAAATAACTTGGGTTATTATTTCCATCTATATTAAAATCTACTCTTGAAAAAACACCAAATGCTCTTAAAATATCAATATAATATTTTGAAGTAATTAAAGAGCTATCTAAAAAATTATTATTATATTTCAAAGTTACTGCATCTTGAACTCTTGCTGCGTATCTATACTCATCTTCATTTTTATTTTTTTGAACAAGTTTTAAAAGATATATAAAAGGGTCTCTCTCATAATCTTCAAGAAGTTGATGATTACTTAAATTTTCATTATTATTCATTTTCTTTAGAAAATCTATAGCTTTATAAAAAACTGTTTTTTCATAAGATTGTGATGCTTCAACAACATTGTAAGTACTATTTACAAATAATTTATATAACTCTTTTGCAAAGTAGCTATATAATCCTCCACTATCTTTTATATTTTTATCCAAAATAGCTCTTTGTTTTTCTGGAATATCAGCAGATATTTTATTTGCTGTAATTAGGTACATAACAGAATATAACTTATTACCAGGACTTAGTTTATATGCTTTTTCAAAGTTTTTATAAGCATTTGTAAAATCATTGATTTGTGCATAAGATAGAGCTAGGTTATAGTAAATATATGCTTTAGAATCTGTTTTTATAATATTTTTTAATTCATTTACTCGTTTTATTGGATCTTGTTTTACCAAACGAATAAATTTTGTATTATATTCAACCATATTTTCTAAATTCTCTACACTTTGTGCTTTGCCATATATAAAACCTTTTACAGAATCATATATTATCTCTTTTGAATCTGAAAATACAAAAGGAGCAAAATAATATATAAAATCATACATTCTATCTTCATCAAATTTCATAATACTTTTGTAGTAATCTTTGTATGAATATAAATCTTTATTAAAAAATATCTCTAGAGGCATTTGTATATTTACATTAAAATCTTTTTTTCTATCATTAATTAAATCAAGTATCTCTTGTGCATCTTCAAAATTATTTTGTTTCAAACTAGAATATGCTGAAATCCACAATACTTTATTTAAAATTTCACTATTTTTCTCTTCTTCTCTTATCTTTTTCAAAATTGTTGAAGCTTTTTGAAAATTATTTAGTTTTATCAAAATCATAGCTTTTTTTAAATCTAAAGAGTAACTCATTGCATTTAAAGCACCTAGAGCATTTTCATAATCTTCTATCATCAAATATCTATTTGCCAACTCTTTCAAAATAGCATCTTTTATATCTGTTATAAGTTCGTTGTATTCACTTAATTTTTTGCTATTTTGAAAAATTGTCACTAAATCTAGCATATATTTATCATCTTTAGTTATCTCAAAAAGATAGTAACAAGATGATATAAATGAGTATGGTTGATTTATTAGATTTGTCTTTTTTGAATATATTTTATTAAAAAACTCTTGTGCTTTTTTTTCATCTTTTTGTTTGTAATATATTATTCCCATATTCAAAAGTGATGGAGCTTCAAAAACTTTTGAAGTTTTCTCAAAAAGTCTTAAAGCATCTTTATATTCACCTTTTCTAAAGTGTAAAACTGCTTTATTAAAATCAACTTGTATCTCTAAGTTTTCATTTGAAGCTTCTAGTTTTTCTAGTTCAAAAATTATTTGTGGTTGTGATTCTATAATATTTGCGTATAAAAAATTATTTAGCATAAAAAAAATTATAACTATTTTATATATAGATTTTTTCAAATTATTCCTAAATAATTGCATTTACCTGAGCAAATAACTCTTCATTTCTTCTTTGTAAATCGTTTATTTTATTTTTTAAAGTAATATTCTCAAGTCTAAGATTTTGTAAATCATCACGTGCAACTTGTAGATTTTCTTGATTATTTTTAAGACTACTTGTACCTATTTTAACCTGCTTTTCATATCTTTGTATTAAAGCTTCAAGCTTTGTAACTTCTTCTTCTATAATCTCTTTTTCTTCTTTTATTTTTTTATACATTGATTTATAGGCACTTGTACTTGAAATAAAGTAAAGTAAAATGATAGCTAAAACTGTTGATATTAAAAAATCCAATTTTTTTCCTATAATTAATATTTTTAAATAGAGCAAGAAAAAATCTTGCTCTAATTGTAATATTATCTTTTTAAGTTAATAAGTGTACTTAAAAGCTCATCTGATGTTGTTATAGATTTCGCATTTGCTTCAAAAGCTCTTTGAAATACCATCAAGTTTACTAAGCTTTCACTTAAATCTGCTTTACTAAGCTCAAGTGCTTTACCTTTTACACCTGCTGTATTATTATTGTTTGTACTATAAATTGCATTTCCAGACTCTTGAGTTCTTTGGAAGTTGTTGTTTCCAACTGCTTCAAGACCTCTATTATTTGTAAATCTTGCAATTGATACTTGACCAACAGCATACTCTACACCACCCTCTTTTATTGTTACAAGTCCAGTGTCATCAATATTGAATTGTCCAAATTTACTATCAGAGATATTTAAAACATCTAGTCTTAACTGAAGACTGTTTTGAGTAGAAGTTTGATCAACTCTTGTAGTTATCTCCATAAACTCTCCACCAGCACCTCTTCTTCCAGAGTAATTTGGATTAACTTCAACTAAAGTATCTGTAGTAATTGGAGGAACAGCACCAGGATCTTGATATGTTAGTTTTGCATCAAACTCTACATCATAATTTTGATCATTAGTCTCTATTACTAAATTTCCATTTACATTTTTTGCTACTAAATAATCTCCTAATTGTGGACCAGAAGGAGTTCTTAAATTATTTATTGCATCTACAATATCATCTATATTATTTCCAGTAATAGGTGGAACAGCAGGAACAACTCCACCTGGAATTGGAACTGGTTTAGGAGGAGTTCCACCATCATTTGGAACAGGAATAACCATACCTAAATCTTTATCAAATATTTCTATACTAAAAGAGAACTCTCTTGTAGCACCAGCTCCATATAAATCTTGAGTTGTATAGACACTTCTTTGAGTTCCAGTTACTAATCTAGCTAATGCTTCTCTTGAATCTTCTAAAGCTTGTTTACCAGACCCAGCTACTGCAGTTGCTGTTGTTTGATAAGTTCCCTTTACAGAGAAGTTTGAGTTCTCTCCTGAGTATTCAGCTACTTGAGTTATTTTAAACTCTTTTCCTGGAACCAAAGATTTTATTTGAATAACTCCTCTTAGCATATCTGCTAGATTAGTACTCGCTTCATACTCTCCATTTGGATCTAAAATATCAGCAGTTGGATTTGATCTATCTTTTGCCATATAAGCTACAAGTCCAGCTTCTTTATTTGAGATTTTATCAGCCATAGCTTTATATGTCTCTATTTTCCCAGCTAATCTATCATACTTTGCTATTTCTTGATCTGCTGTATCTCTAGTGTATCCAAATGCATTTTCATCTAATCCAGCCCCTAAATTAAATGGACCCACTAATTTTGAAGGATCTTCCAAAGCATATAATCTCTTCTCTTCATTTGCTGGTATAGGTATAGGAGCAGCTGGATATGCTACGGGAGCATTAGTATTAGTTGGATTAGCACCTGATAAAGAAGCAAAAAGCTCTGTCCTAAAATCAGGAGTTGTTTTTGTTGGAACAAAGTTTTGTGTATATTGATTACCATTTATTGATATTTCAATAGAATCTCCCTCTTTTCCAATAATTGAAGTAGGAGGAACACCTGTTCTAAAATTTGCTTGTGAGACTTGAGCTGTTGAGCCAGCTGATGGTAAAGTTGGATCATCTTTATATTTTTGAAGCCAAGTATTATAATCTTCCATTGCAAGAGCAATATCTTTTAGCTTTGCAGCTTTTGTTTTTGCTCCAGCTCCACTAAATACTGTTGTAGAGTCTGATTTTGCTGTTTCATCAAAATTTGTAGCCTTTGCTGCAATTGTTTCAATAAAATCTCCATGTCTAATAATACTACTTCCAAGAGTTTTTATATAAGCATCTGTAAATCTACTAGCATTTGAATTTGTACTTACTACATCATTTTTTTGATCAATTGAGCTCATAGTCCAACCTTGAACTTCATATCCATCTGGGTTTTGTAAAGTTCCACTTTGACCCATACGGAAATTTCCAG
>ERZ650312.333-NODE-333-length-26080-cov-38.638694_pt1 | contig 26080 bp, 22 predicted proteins | sample MGYA00376248_ERZ650312 | MGnify/ENA primary metagenome ERZ650312 (study PRJEB26733, sample SAMN07839316) | wastewater metagenome | biome: urban; feature: wastewater treatment plant; material: waste water | place: USA: North Carolina | collected 2016-07-28 ... | reverse complement strand
AACAAACCGAGTTGGAAATCCGACCATCGGCCCTGCGCGCCATCGCCAAACAGGCATTGGCCCGCAAGACTGGCGCCCGCGGTCTGCGCTCGATTCTGGAGCGCGCGCTGCTGGATACCATGTACGATCTGCCTTCCTTGCAGAATGTCGTGCAGGTGGTGGTGGACGAAACCGTGATCGACAAGGGCTCTGCGCCTCTGCTGATTCACGCCGACGCCGAGCCGGTGGCGCAATCGGCCTGATTTCAGGCAGATGCCCGCGCACGCAACCGCTCGCCAGGCCGGCGAGCGGTTTTTTTATGCCAGCCCTCGGTGCATGACAACGGCGAATCTTGCCGGCGGGCTTGATTTCACGCATGCTTGCCCCATCTAGCCTTGCATTGCCCCGCTATTTTTACAGGTCGATACCATGTCTACTACCGAATTGCTGACCGAGGACACCAGCCTGCCGCTTCTGCCATTGCGCGACGTGGTGGTGTTTCCGCATATGGTCATCCCCCTGTTCGTCGGGCGCCCCAAGTCCATCAAGGCGCTGGAAAAGGCCATGGAATCCGACAAGCAGATCCTGCTGCTGGCGCAAAAATCCGCCTCCAAGGACGAGCCCTCCGCAGACGATCTGTACGCGCTGGGCACGGTGGCCACCGTGCTGCAACTGCTCAAGCTGCCTGATGGCACGGTGAAAGTGCTGGTGGAAGGCCGCCAGCGCGCCAGTGTGAATCACATCAATGAAGACGCCGGCTATTTTGTCGGCGAAATCACCCCGCTGCCGGCCGAAGGCAAGGAAAACACCGAAACCGAGGCCATGCGCCGCGCGCTGATCGGTCAGTTTGAGCAGTTCGTCAAACTCAACAAGAAAATCCCGCCTGAAATCCTGTCCTCGCTGTCCGCCATCGACAAGGCTGGCCGTCTGGCCGATACCATCGCCGCACAACTGCCGCTGAAACTGGAGCAAAAGCAGGATGTGCTGGAAATGGCCGACATCAAAACCCGGCTGGAGCACCTGCTGGCCCAGCTGGAATCAGAAATCGACATCCTGCAGGTAGAAAAGCGCATCCGTGGCCGGGTCAAACGGCAAATGGAAAAAAGCCAGCGCGATTACTACCTGAATGAGCAGGTGAAAGCCATTCAGCGCGAACTGGGCGAAGAGGACGAAAGCTCTGACCTGGACGAGCTGGAGAAAAAAATCAAAACGGCGGGCATGAGCAAAGAAGCCCGCGACAAGGCCAATAGCGAACTGCGCAAGCTGCGCATGATGTCGCCGATGTCGGCCGAAGCTACCGTGGTGCGCAACTACATCGAAACGCTGATCGAGCTGCCGTGGAAGAAAAAAACCAAGATCAGCAAAGACCTGGAACACGCTGAAACCGTGCTCGACGAAGACCACTTTGGCCTGGACAAGGTGAAAGAGCGCATTGTCGAGTATCTCGCCGTGCAGCAGCGCGTGGACAAGCTCAAGGCGCCGATTCTGTGCCTGGTCGGCCCGCCCGGCGTGGGCAAGACCTCGCTGGGGCAGTCGATTGCCCGCGCGGTCAACCGTCAGTTTGTGCGCATGGCGCTGGGCGGCGTGCGCGACGAGGCCGAGATTCGCGGCCACCGCCGCACCTATATCGGCTCGATGCCGGGCAAGGTGCTGCAAAACATGACCAAGGTCGGGGTGAAAAACCCGCTGTTCCTGCTCGACGAAGTGGACAAAATGGGCGCGGATTTCCGTGGTGATCCGTCGTCGGCGCTGCTGGAGGTGCTTGATCCAGAACAAAACGCCACCTTTGTGGACCATTACGCCGAGGTGGAATACGACCTGTCCGACGTGATGTTTGTCGCCACCGCCAACTCGATGAATATCCCGCCGGCGCTGCTGGATCGCATGGAAATCATCCGGCTGTCCGGCTATACCGAAGACGAAAAAATCGCCATCGCCGAGCGCTATCTCTTGCCCAAGCAGATGAAGAACACCGGCCTGAGCGAAGCCGAGCTGGCGGTGCAAGAGTCCGCCGTGCGCGACATCGTGCGCTATTACACCCGCGAAGCCGGCGTGCGCAGCCTGGACCGCGAGCTGAACAAGATCTGCCGCAAGGTGGTGAAGGCGCAACAAGGCAAAAAAGCCGCAGCCAAGCCGACCCGCGTCACCGTCAACGCCAAGAATCTGGACAAATACCTGGGTGTGCGCCGCTACGACTACGGTCTGGCGGAAGAAGCCAATCAGGTCGGCCAGGTCACTGGCCTGGCGTGGACCGAAGTGGGCGGCGAATTGCTGACCATCGAGGCGGTGGGTTTGCCGGGCAAGGGCACCATCATCCGTACCGGCCAGCTGGGTGAAGTGATGCAGGAATCCATCACCGCCGCCATGAGCGTGGTGCGCCGCCGGGCGCGCAGCCTGGGCATCGCCAAAGATTTTTACGAAAAGAACGATATCCACATTCACCTGCCCGAAGGCGCCACGCCCAAGGATGGTCCGTCGGCCGGTATTGGCATTGTCACCGCCATCACCTCGTCGCTGACCGGCATTCCGGTGCGTGCCGATGTGGCGATGACCGGCGAAATCACCCTGCGCGGCGAGGTGTTGCCGATTGGTGGCCTGAAGGAAAAACTGCTGGCGGCCCAGCGTGGCGGCATCAAGCATGTGCTGATTCCCAAGGGCAATATCAAGGATTTGGCGGAAATCCCTGATTCCATCAAGAAAAAGCTGGAAATTCACCCGGTGAAGTGGATTGAAGAGGTGTTTGCCCTGGCGCTGGAGCACAGCCCGACCCCGCTGGTGGATGAGGATGACGTTGGCACGATTCCTGCCAAAGCCGACGAACTGCCCGCCGCTCGTCCGGTCACGCACTGATTGGCTAATTTGTTGCTACCCTGCCCGGTGTGTTTCTTGCGTTGCAGCATGAGCACACCCGGGCAGGCAGTCGCATAAAAATGCTTCCATCCGTCTGGAATAAGCCGGCAAAGCCGCTTGACACAAGGATTTGCCGCTTGCTATAAAGCCGGAAGATTTTAATGAATGCTGTGTGCGCAAGCTCACAATTCTCGTAAAGGGGACAACAGTGAACAAATCCGAACTGATCGATGCCATGGCCGCGTCGGCTGACATTCCCAAGGCTGCCGCTGGCAAAGCCCTGGACGGCATGGTCGAAGCGCTGACGCAAGCGCTGAAGAATGGCGATACGGTCACGCTGGTGGGCTTTGGCAGCTTCTACGTGGGCGAACGCGCTGAGCGCACCGGCCGCAATCCGAAAACCGGTGAAACCATCACCATCCCGGCAGCGAAATCTCCTAAATTTCGCGCTGGTAAAACGCTGAAAGATGCGCTATAATCTTTTTCTCGGTTGGTTGAAGCAATCCAGTTAGCCGATCTGGGCGGTTAGTCTCAGTTGGTAGAGCACTGCCTTCACACGGCAGGGGTCACTGGTTCGAGTCCAGTACCGCCCACCAAGCGCGGAGTGGTAGTTCAGTTGGTTAGAATACCGGCCTGTCACGCCGGGGGTCGCGGGTTCGAGTCCCGTCCACTCCGCCAGAGAATACAAAAGGTGAACGCGTGCGCGTTCACCTTTTTTTTATTGTCGCCTCATTCGAGGGCTGTGTTCCATGTTCGATTTTGTCCAGAAAAACTCCCTGTTCATCAAAGTTGTGCTCGGCGGCGTGGCGCTGACCTTTGTCGGTTTTGGTGTAGGCAGTTATACCGCCGCTACCGATGACCCCTATCTGGCCAAGGTGGATGGCGTCAAGATCTACAAGCAGGATATCGAGCGCGCGCTCAACGGCCGCCCGGCCGACGCCGCTACCCGTCAAGGCGTGCTGGAAAACCTGGTGCGTAAAGAGTTGCTGCTGGCGGACGCCCGGTCGTCTGGCCTGGTGGTCAGCGCCGATGAACTGCGGCGGGCGATTCTGGACATCCCCGGCCTGCAAGAAAACGGCAAGTTCAGTAAAACTCAATATGAGCTGTTCTTGAAGAGCCAGGGCCTGTCGGCGCCGCACTTTGAGAAAATGATTGGCGACGATCTGCTGATTCAAAAACAGCTGGACAGCATCGCCGGCTCTTCGCTGGTGTCCAACGCCGGCATTGAGCGCGTCCACCAGCTGATTGGCCAGTCGCGCGAGATCAGCGCCTGGGTGCTGCGCCCGCAGCAGTTTGCCACTGAGGTCAAAATTGACGACGAGGCGGTGAAAGCCTACTACAACGCGCAAAGCAAACGCTATCAGACACCAGACATGGTGCGCGCCCAGTATGTGGTGCTCAGCCAGGACAAGCTGGCCGCCAGCATCAAGGTCAGCGACGAAGAAATCCGCCAGTATTTCGAACAGCACCGTGCCGAATTGGCGCCGGAGCAGCGCCGGGTGGCGCATATCCTGATTGCCGCCGGCAAGGATGCCGACGCCGCTGCGCGCACCAAGGCGCGCGAGCAGGCCGAAGCGCTGCTGAAAGAGCTGAAAACCAATCCTGGCCGTTTTGCCGAACTGGCGCGCGCGCGCTCGCAAGACCCTGGCTCGGCCGCCCAGGGCGGCGATCTGGGCTATTTTGCCAAGGGCATGATGGTCAAGCCGTTTGAAGACACCGCGTTCAAACTGGCCAAGGGCGAGATGAGCGGCGTGGTGGAAACCGACTTTGGTTATCACATCCTGCGCCTGGACGATATCAAGCAGCCGGACTTTGCCGCCGTCAAGGAGCAAGTCACCGCCCGCTTGCAAAAGCAAAAAGCCACCGGCGCATTGCGCGAGCAGGCGGAAAAACTCAATGAGCTGGCCTATCAGCAAGCCGACAGCCTGAAAGCCGCCAGCGACACGCTCAAGCTGCCGCTGGAAACCAGCGACTGGCTGGCGCGTGACAGCAAGCCGACCAACCCGGTGCTGGCCCACCCCAAGCTGCTGGATGCCTTGTTCAGCGATGATGTGTTGAAGGGCAAGCACAATAGCGAAGCCATCGAAGTGGCGCCGGGCACGCTGGTGGTGGTGCGCGTGGCCGAGCACAAGCCGGCAGCGCAAAAACCGCTGGAAGAAGTCGCCGCCAGCATTCGCCAGACGCTGACCGACAGCAAGGCCGCCGAGCTGGCCAGCGAGAAGGGCAAAACCCTGTTGGCCACGCTGAAAGCCGGTAAAGCGGCTGCTGGCGAAAGCTGGGGCCCGATGCAAACGGTGTCACGTCAGGCGCCGGTCAGCCTGTCGCGTGACGCTGCACGCGTGGTGTTCTCTGCCCCGGTGGCCAAACTGCCGGCCTATGCCGGCGCCAGCACGGATACCGGTGATTATGTGATCTACCGCATCAGCAAGGTCACCCCGGCGCCAGCCGCCAAGCCGGAAGACCAGGCGCGCCTGCGCCAGATGCTGAGTCAGGCAATGTCCAACGCTGAAGCCATGGCCTATGTAGAAAGCCTGCGCCAGCGCTTCAAGGTGGTGCAGCGCCCGATCACTGGCGGTGAAGACAGCCAGCAGTAAGCCTGTCGCCAAGCCTGTCGCCCTGGCCATGAAAAAGCCCATCGCCCGCCTGGTGTCAGCCACGGCGGGCGATGGGCTTTTTACGGCGGCCTGAACCGCCCTGGCAAGGTTTACAGGTGGCCGCTGAGGGTGAGCATGCGGGTGGTGTCAAAACCCAGCCGTAGCGCGCCCCAGTGGCGATTATTGATGAATACCGGCAGCGAGATTTCCGACAGCACCTCGCCAGTGTCGCGCACATAGGTTTGCAGCAAGAACGGCAAGGTGTTGCTGGCGGATTTCAGCCCGGCCGGATCGTTGAAAATGCGCTTGTCGCGGCTGTGCAGCAGGTCTACGCGCGCGTCGCCAGTGGGTTTTTTCGAGTAGAACGAATTATGCGTGGGCGCATAGCCGCCTTCATCCACCAACAGGGCAAAGCGCCCACCGGGGGTTTCGTCCACCAGGCGGTCGTAATCCGGCTGCATCACCCGTTCGAACTCTTCGTCGTAGCAGGTGTGGTATTTGGTTGGCTGGGTGCCAGGAATCGGCCGGTAATTGCGGTCAAACAGGTTGACTCCACGGTCAGCCATCTCTTGCAGGCGTTTTTCCAGCATCTCCCGATAGCTGCGCGCGCGATTGATAGCGTGATCAAAATCCCCCTCGCCAACGCTGAAACGCGACACCAGCTCTTGCACCTGCTCGGAAGCATGCGACAGCTCCTGGGAAACCTTGTGGCTTTGTTGCAGCTTGTCGGTGACTTGCTGGCTCAGTTCGTCGATGTCCGACACATGGCGGTTCACCTGCTTGTTGGTGGCGGCAAACTGCTCCATGGTGCGGGCGATATCGGTGAGGCTGCGCGCGGTGTTGTCGTAATCCACCACCATTTTTTCAAAATGCTGGGTGGCCTTGCTGACTGTTTCGCTGGCCAGCCGGGTATCGCTGGTGATTTGCCCGGTTTCGTCCAGGGTATTGCCCACCAGGCGCAGCATGCCGTCGATATTCTCCGAAATCTCGTCGGTGGCCACTTTCACCCGCTCGGCCAATTTACGCACTTCATCCGCCACCACGGCAAAGCCGCGCCCGGCCTCGCCCGCGCGGGCGGCCTCAATCGCCGCATTGAGCGCCAGCAGATTGGTTTGGTCGGAAATATCCTTGATCAGGTCAACAATCTGCTTGATGCTGGCCGAACGCAGATTCAGGCCTTCCACCGTCTGGTTAAAGCGGTTGACCTTCTGGCTGACTGCCTCAATACGCGCAGTGACATCCAGCAGCTCAGCGCAGGAAGATTTGGCCACCGCCAGATTATCCTGGGTGGTGTAAGAAATATCCTGGGTTTGCTCAGACACCTGCGAGATGCCGGCGGTGGTGGCGTCGCTGGACTGGCGCACTTCGCGGGCAAATTCGCCCTGCTTGCGCGCGCTGCCGAGTGAATCATTGATATTGACCGCCGAACGTGCCGAATCCATGGCGATGCGCACCGTCATCAGTCGCACATTGCTGATGATCTCGCGCATCTTGCGCAAAAAGCGGTTGTAGGATTCGGACAGCTCGCGGATTTCGTCAAAGGTCATCGCCGGGATGTCGCGCGACAGATCGCCCTCACCCTGGCCGATTTCATTGAAGATGCTGATGATCATGCGCAAGGGGCGCACGATCAGAAAACGCAGATACCACACCATGAAGGCGATAAAGGCCAGCGAGACAAACCACAGCGCCACCACCGCCTGTAGGGCGCGGTTCATGGTGTTTTGCAGGGTTTGCACAACGTCGGGTTTAAGTTGGGCGGCTTCCAGCACATGCTGGACTTCGCCAAAATAAAACCACAGCAAAGCAACAAAGCCTAACTGGAAAAGACTGATAAAGAAAAAACTGCACAGCTTGCGACTGAGCGAGTTCCAGAAGGTTTTCTCGACCAATGTATAGGTTTGCCAGAACCAATTCATTATTTTCCTCCGTCCTGGTCATGCAGGGTTGGCCACGGCATGCGGTGGCCACTGACTTCACCATGCGGGCCACACGGGCTCGCCAAAGAAGCGTGCTGCATTGCCGTTGCGCCACCGGACACGAGCCCGGCGCAATATGCGCACCAGTCTCGGGACGGCCCCGGTTTCGGCCAACCTGCTGTTTTTATTGTGATGCACTCGTGGTGCGCTACCGCAGGACGCTCCCTCTATCGCGCCCTGTTTGATGCCAAATGGAAGCTGACGTCAAAACGATTCGCATCCCCTGCGACAGACCTCCGCCCGGCAGGGCGGTTCCCCAGTCAGCGTCGAGGAAATACGGAGATATCTCCGGTCCGGCATGGCGGCCGGCCGGGGACTGTTCTTGTGGCGTATTCTGGTATGAAGCTGAAAAAAAATCCAGAATTTACTACGTTGCCCCGCAACATGATTGCCCTTGCAAATCCGCTTGCCAGCAGCCATGCCACTGCACACGCTGGTCACGGATTGCTGTGACGATTTCACAAAAAATAAAAAACGTGGCCATTGACCACGTTTTTTATGTAGAAATACCTATTGCAGAATTTTCGCCAGCAACGCGCCTGGCTGAACCTGTCCCAAGTCCATTTCCACGTATACCCCGCTGCCGCCGGCTACGTCCACCGGGCCATGGCCGTCGCGCAGCATATCGCCGACGATGATTTCATGGTTGCCGCCAGGCTGAATCACTTCCAGGCGGTCGCCGCGCTCGAAGCGGTTTTTCACCTCCACCCGCGCGCGGCCGTCGGCGCCGACGGTCAGCACATCGCCGACATACTGGCTGCGCTTGGCTTGCGAATGGCCGGTCATGTAATTCTGGTATTCGTGGGTGTGGTGGCGCTCGTAAAAGCCATCGGTGTAGCCGCGATTGGCCAGGCCTTCCAGCTCGGCCAGCAGGCCCAGATCAAACGGCCGGCCGGCCACGGCGTCGTCGATCGCCTGGCGATACACCTGGGCGGTGCGCGCCACGTAATACAAGCTCTTGGTGCGGCCTTCGATCTTCAGCGAGTCAATGCCCATCTTCACCAGCCGCTCGACATGCTCCACCGCGCGCAAGTCTTTGCTGTTCATGATGTAGGTGCCATGCTCGTCTTCCATGATCGGCATGGTTTCGCCCGGCCGGCTGCGCTCTTCGATCAGATACACCTTATTGGCCAGCGGATGGCGCTCGGCGCCGCCACAGGCGGCAAACTGCTGGTTGGCGCTGTCCAGCGCCTGCTGGAAATCCAGGTCAATGCGCTGCGCGTCGCCGCTGTCGCTGCCTTCGCTGGCCTCGTGCACCTGGTAATCCCAGCGACAGGCATTGGTGCAGGTGCCCTGGTTGGGGTCGCGGTGGTTAAAATAGCCCGACAGCAAACAGCGGCCCGAGTAGGCAATGCACAGCGCGCCGTGCACAAACACTTCCAGCTCGATATCCGGGCACTGCTGGCGGATTTCTTCCACTTCGTCCAGGCTCAGCTCGCGCGACAGGATAATGCGCGACACGCCCAGCTTCTGCCAGAACTTCACCCCCATATAGTTGACGGTGTTGGCCTGCACGCTCAGGTGCACCGGCATGTCGGGCCAGGTTTCCCGCACCATCATGATCAGGCCGGGGTCGGCCATGATCAGCGCGTCTGGCTGCATGGCGATCACCGGCGCCATATCGGCCAGATAGGTTTTCACCTTGGCGTTGTGCGGCAGCAGATTGGAGGCCACGTAAAATTTCTTGCCGCGCGCATGCGCCTCGGCAATGCCGCTGGCCAGTTGCTCCAGCTTGAACTCATTATTGCGCGCGCGCAGGCTGTAGCGCGGCTGGCCGGCGTACACCGCATCGGCGCCAAAATCGTAGGCGGCGCGCATCTTGTCCAGCGTGCCGGCGGGCAACAGTAACTCGGGGGAAAAAGACATGGTCGGGCTGCGTCGGGCGGTGGGAGCGCCCAGAGAAATAAACCGGCGATTATCCGCAGCCCTCTGGCCGGCGTCAAGCCGGCCGGGCTTGATGGGTGGAATTTAACCCTATGAATTACATGGTTTTATCGGCTCAAACGGCATCGCTGCGCCGATACAGCGTCAGCCCCACCGCCATGGCGGCCAGCAGGCCGGCGCAGCCACGGTTCACCCCGCGCATCACCCTGGCTGAAAACGTGCGCATGGCGTGGCGGCCGCCAAAGGCGTACAAGCTCATCATCAGGCAATCCACCACCGCGCTGATCAGCGCCAGCACCAGGTATTGCTCGGCCATCGGCGCGTCCGGGCGGATGAATTGCGGCAAAAAAGCCGAGAAAAACAGCACACCCTTGGGGTTGGACAAACCAACCAACACCGCCCGCCAGAACGCCACCGCGCCGCCCTGTCCGCCGCCGGCCAGCGCCTCGGCGCGCAAGGGCTGCGCCGGCGCGCGCCACATGCCCCAGGCCAGATACAGCAAATACGCCGCGCCCAGCCATTTCACCACACTGAACAGCTGCTCGGAGGTTTGCAACAGCGCGCCCAGGCCGCAGCCCACCGCAGCAATCAGCAGCAAATCCGACAGCACCGCGCCGGCCATGCCCCACAGCGCCACGCGCATGCCGTAGCAAGCGCCATTGTTCAGCGCCAAAAGCATGGAAGGGCCAGGCGTGATCATCACCGCGCTGACTGCGATCAAATAGAGCAATAAAGTGGAAGTGTGCATGACAAAACCGGCAATTTCAGCAAAGTGCCGATTGAGCGCCAAAGCACGCGCATCGTCAAGTCATCCTGGCGACAGATTCAGACACATCTGGGGCATTACAGCGAGTGAATCACATTGCGGACCACGCCCCAGATCATCAACTCGCAGCCTTCGTCGATGTCGATCGGGGCAAACGCCGGGTTGGCTGGCAACAGCTGCACGCGACCATGGCGGGTGGACAGGCGCTTGACGGTCAGTTCGCCATCCAGCGCCGCCACCACGATCTTGCCATCTACCGGCGGGCGTGAACGATCCACCACCAGCAAATCACCATCACGGATGCCGGCATCCACCATCGATTCGCCCTTCACCCGCACCAAAAAACTGGCGTCACGGCGCGGCATCAGATAATCGTTGAGGTCGATCAGGTCTTCGATGTCATCGTCTGCTGGCGCGGGTTGCCCGGCAGGCACGGTGTGGCTGTATAGCGGCACGCTGACCACTTCGGTCAGGTGTGGCGGCAGGATGGCGCCCAGCTCGCGCAGCATGGCGCGGTCTGGTGCCGACAAGGGCGCGCGGCGGCGCTGCTCGGCGCGCTCGCGCAGAATTTGCAGCTGCTGAAACTCACTGGGCTTGAGCGCCACCTGGCGGATGCCTCGACTGGCGCGAAAACGCTCTTGCCGCAAGGCGCCCAGTAATTTGGTGCGGCTGGCGGTGTTCAGTTGCGCATCCACCCACTCAGCCACCGGCCGCTCGTGTTCGGCATGCTCAGCGGCCAGCAGCGCGCGCAAGGCAGTACGCGCGGCGGCATGCTGGCGCGGCTCGTTCAGCATCAGCCGGCCTTCTTCCAGTCCGGCCAGCAGCCGCTCGGCCAGCAGTGCCTGCTCCACCTGATAATGCACAGGCATGTCGTCGAAACTGGGTTTGCCATCTACCCATTTCGGGGTTTTGCGTTTTCTGCCTGCCATGATCGGCCTCTGATTGCGTGACTGTGACGAATTATATGCGTAATTACACGGTAATTAAACCCATACCGGCAAATCGCGCTAAGCTTGCGGGTTTTCTGGCTGCACACACAGGATTTCGCCATGGCTTCTTGCTCTCCCCAATCGATCTGCATGCAATGCGGCGCGTGTTGCGCGGCATTCCGGGTGACGTTTCATGTCTCGGAGCTGGATAGCGAAGGGGGGCGGGTGCCGGCCGGGTTGGCTGATGCCGAAACCGATACCTTGTACCGCCTGCGCGGCACGGACTATGCGCGGCCACGGTGTTTGGCCTTGGTGGGCAAGATTGGCGAGGCGGTGCACTGCGGGATTTATCACGAGCGGCCGTCGCCCTGTCGCGAGTTTGGCGCGCGTGCCGAGATCGGCGTGTTTGAAGACGCCTGTCACCGGGCGCGGGCACTGCATGGTTTGCCGGCGCTGGAGTGATTCCCTGCCGTCAACCGCAAAAGCCAGCCTGACGGATCTTATCCTGCCCACACGCGCGGCTCGTGAGCCCCCACCCGCGCTTGCCTGGTGAGGGCTCACGGTTGGCCTACAGCAGGCAATCCATCAACACCGCCTGCTCGCCATAGCCGCTGAGCCCGCTGGCGGCCTCGCTTTGCCGGCGATAGCCATGGCGGGCCCAAAAGGCGTCAGCGCCTTCCACCGCCACCAGCCGGCCATGACGCAGCCCGGCGGCGCGCGCCGGCCGGTAGCTGGCGTGCAACAGCTGCTCGGCCACTTTCTGGCCGCGCCCATCCGGGTGCACCGCCAGATCGTGCAAAAACAGGCAATCTGGCGCAGGCGGCAGGGCGGGCAGGTCTTGCCCCAGCTTGGGCAGGCTGGCGCGTTGCCAGGGGTGAGAAAACAGATAGCCCAGCACCTGACCGCCCCGGCGCGCCACCCAACAATGGCCAGGCGCGCGTTGCCGGCGCGATTGCAGCGCGGCGGCGGGTTCGATCAGATGTGCGGGATAACACAGACGCTGAATGGCCAGAATGGCCGGCAGATCGCTGGCTTGCATGGGCTGCACGGCCAGCAGGGCAGAACGGGACGACAACACGTGAACAACATCAAAATACCGCGCTCGGGCGGCGGGCTGCGCAGTCTAGCAGATTTGCCCTGAGCCGGCGAACGCGACGCCGGCCGGAGGGCCCCCCCATCCGGCCGGCGTTTTGTTAACCGCGCCTGGTCAATCAGGCAGCATGAGCGTGTTGCACTTCGTCATCTCCGCGCACACCGTCGCGGCCTTCCTGTTTGACGCGCAGGGCGCGCGCTTCGGCTTTTTCCACCAGCGCCGTCCAGCTGGCCAGCGCATCCGCCTGCCGCTCGGCCACGCCGATGCTCAAGGTCACCGGCTGGCCATCCGGGCGCAGGCCAAAGCCATGTTTGCGAAAACGCTCCAGCGCAATCCGGGCGTGTTCCAGGCTGGTGTTGGGCAGCATCAGCAAAAAGCGCTTGCCGCTCCAGCGCACCAGCATATCGCCCTGGCGCTGGGTTTTGGCGATGTGCTTGGGCAAATCCGCCAGCAATTGGTCGCCATGCGGATGGCTGTGGCGTTCGTTGACTTCGCTCAGCCGGTCGATGTCCAGCACCGCCACGGTCAGCGGCGTGTTGCTGCGCTCGGCCACTTCAAATTGCAGCGCCAGCACTTCTTCGCCGCTGCTGCGGGCAAACGCCTGGGTGAGCGGGTCGCGTTGGCGGTTTTGGTACGCATGGTGCAGTTGGGCAACCAGCCTGAGGGTTTCCAGATTGAGCGGCATGATGCGTCCTCCTTGTCTTGGGCTGCTGTCCTGTGATGCTGGCGGCGCCCCGTATTTATGAAGCCCATCGACATGCCGATGTTCGATAGGCGACGTTTTATCTCCTTGGTTTATTTATAGCACGGGGATTCCGTCACCCACAGCGGGCCAGACAAAAAATGGCGACAACATGACGGAAACTTGATCTGGGCCAAAAGTGAACGCCCATGAAAAAACCCCACCAGGGTGAGCTGATGGGGCCAGAGGGTCGATGCCAGGCGCAGAACGCCTGGAGTGATGCGAAATCGTAGACCCAGGCCGCCGGGCTGGCCGGCGGCGAGGTAAATCTTAGTGGAACTGTTCTTCTTCGGTGGAGCCGGTCAGGGCGGTCACCGAGGACTTGCCGCCTTGAATCACGGTGGTCACATCGTCGAAGTAGCCAGTGCCCACTTCCTGCTGGTGCGACACGAAGGTGTAGCCACGTTCGCGAGCGGCGAATTCCGGCTCTTGCACCTTTTCAACGTAGGCCGACATGCCGCGGGCGACGTAGTCTTGGGCCAGGTCGAACATGTTGTACCACATGGAGTGGATGCCAGCCAGGGTGATGAACTGGTACTTGTAGCCCATGGCGCCCAGTTCGCGCTGGAACTTGGCGATGGTGGCGTCGTCCAGGTTTTTCTTCCAGTTGAACGACGGCGAGCAGTTGTAAGCCAGCATCTTGCCCGGGTGCACCTTGTGCACGGCTTCGGCGAACTTGCGAGCGAATTCCAGATCCGGGGTGCCGGTTTCGCACCACACCAGGTCGGCGTAGTGAGCGTAGGCGATGGCGCGGGAGATGGCTTGGTCCAGGCCCTTGCGGGTCTTGTAGAAGCCTTCGGAGGTGCGCTCGCCGGTCAGGAACGGCTTGTCGTTTTCGTCGTAGTCGGAAGTCAGCAGGTCAGCGGCTTCGGCATCGGTACGGGCGATCACCAGGGTCGGCACGCCGTACACGTCGGCAGCCATACGGGCGGCGATCAGCTTTTGCACGGCTTCTTGAGTCGGCACCAGCACTTTGCCGCCCATGTGGCCACACTTCTTCACGGAAGCCAGCTGATCTTCCCAGTGCACGCCAGCGGCGCCAGCGCGGATCATGGACTTCATCAGTTCGAAGGCGTTCAGCACGCCGCCGAAACCGGCTTCAGCATCGGCCACGATCGGAGCGTGGTAGTCGATGTAGCCCTTGTCGCCGGCTTCGATGCCCTTGGAGTGCTGGATTTCGTCAGCGCGGGTGAAGGCGTTGTTGATGCGCTCAACCACCTTGGGCACGGAGTCCACCGGGTACAGGGATTGGTCCGGGTACATGGCGGAGTATTCGTTGTTGTCAGCTGCAACCTGCCAGCCGGACAGGTAGATGGCCTTGATGCCGGCCTTGACCTGTTGCATGGCTTGGCCGCCGGTCAGGGCGCCCAGGCAGTTGATGTACGGTTCGTTGTTGACCAGATTCCACAGCTTCTCGGCGCCACGGCGGGCCAGGGTGTACTCGACCGGGAAAGAGCCACGCAGGCGCTCCACGTCAGCGGCGGTGTAGCCGCGCTTGATGCCAGCCCAGCGCGGATTTTCAGCCCAGTCTTTTTCGATGGCAGCGATGCGTTGTTCGCGAGTCGTCATGTTTCTGTTACCCCAGAATGTATTCAAATTGGCCTAAAACGGGCGACATGCCCGTGATTCCTGTTTTGCCCTGCAACAAGGCAAAAATGGCGAGCGCGGCGGTGTCGGCTTGCGCACGGTTGTGGTGGATGGCCACAACCGGATACCAGCCAAACCGGGTGTTTTCACCTCGGTTTTGCAGGCTTTCGTACAACTTTGTGTAGGGAATTAAACCATAAAAAAACCGCGCTGTGTGCGCCGCAGCAATAAAAAAATGTCGCATTTTCGTAAATGAAAACCGGTGTTCGGCAGCCGAAAATTTTGCACTGCAAGATAGTAAAAACACGGTCATTTACTTGTCGCAAGCGAACACGCTCACCCGCGGCACGCCTTGCTCCATCAGCGTTTGCCTGTCGTCAGGCCCAGAGAAAACCACCATCGCGCCACGACAGGGGGTTGAAACTCGCCATAATGCCCCTACTTCTCGCAGCATTATTCACGGAGGTCGCCATGCAATCCCAAGACAACCCTCAACAACCCGCCGCCGACGAACTGAACGCACAGCAGGCGCAAGCCCCGGCTGACGCTAGCGCGCGCGTGGCCGAGCTGGAAGCCCAGGTTGCCGAACTCAAGGATCAATACCTGCGCACCCGCGCCGAGCAAGAAAACCAGCGCCGCCGCGCCGCCGAAGACCTGCAAGCCGCGCATAAATTTGCCGTGCAAAAGTTCGCCGCCGAACTCTTGCCGGTGAAAGACAGCCTGGAGCTGGCGCTGGCCGACCAGAGCGGCCAGTTTGACGCGCTGAAAAACGGCGTGGATCTCACCCTGAAGCAACTGGCCTCGGCGTTTGAAAAATTCCAGCTGCTGGAAATCAACCCGCAAGGCGAAAAGCTCGATCCGCACAAACATCAGGCCATCAGCATGGTGGACGCCGCCGGCGCCGAAGCCAACACCGTGGTGCATGTGATGCAAAAGGGCTATCAGATTGCCGAGCGCGTGCTGCGCCCGGCCATGGTGGTGGTGGCCAAGGGCTGACCCCGCCGCGCGCGACCGGCCAGCTCAAGAAAAGTTCAGCAAAACCACTTGAAAAGCCGGCAAGCGCACTTATCTGGCAAAACAAGACACACAACGGACGACATTGCCGCCAGGCGCAGCTAAGCGCTTGAATCCATACCCGGCGCCGTCATCCCATCAGTAAAAGATACGCGAAAGGAATTGAATCATGGGCAAGATCATTGGCATCGACCTGGGCACCACCAACAGCTGTGTGGCCGTGCTGGAAAACAACCAGCCGAAAGTGATTGAAAACGCCGAAGGCGCACGCACCACCCCGTCCATCATCGCCTATCAAGAAGACGGCGAAATCCTGGTGGGCGCGCCGGCCAAGCGCCAGGCCGTCACCAACCCGAAAAACACCCTGTACGCCGTCAAGCGCCTGATCGGCCGCCGCTTCGAAGACAAAGAAGTGCAAAAAGACATCGACCTGATGCCGTTCTCCATCGTCAAGGCTGACAATGGCGACGCCTGGGTGGGCGTGCGCGACAAAAAACTGGCCCCGCCGCAAATCAGCGCCGAAGTGCTGCGCAAAATGAAAAAAACCGCCGAAGACTACCTCGGCGAAGAAGTCACCGAAGCCGTGATCACCGTGCCGGCTTACTTCAACGACAGCCAGCGCCAGGCCACCAAGGACGCCGGCCGCATCGCCGGCCTGGAAGTCAAGCGCATCATCAACGAGCCGACCGCCGCCGCGCTGGCCTTCGGCATGGACAAGATGGAAAAAGGCGACCGCAAAATCGCCGTGTATGACCTGGGCGGCGGCACCTTTGACATCTCCATCATCGAAATCGCTGATGTCGATGGCGACAAGCAATTTGAAGTGCTGGCCACCAACGGCGACACCTTCCTGGGCGGCGAAGACTTCGACCAACGCATCATCGACTACATCATCGGCGAATTCAAAAAAGAGCAAGGCATCGACCTCAAGCAAGACGTGATGGCCCTGCAACGCCTGAAAGAAGCCGCTGAAAAAGCCAAGATCGAGCTGTCCTCGTCGGCGCAGACCGAAGTCAACCTGCCCTACATCACCATGGACGCCACCGGCCCGAAACACCTGGTGCTGAAAATCACCCGCGCCAAGTTCGAATCGCTGGTGGAAGAGCTGATCGAGCGCTCCATCGAGCCGTGCCGCATGGCGCTGAAAGACGCCGGCCTGAAGCCTGCCGATATCGACGACGTGATCCTGGTGGGCGGCCAAAGCCGCATGCCCAAGGTGCAAGACCGCGTCAAAGAATTCTTTGGCAAAGAACCGCGCCGTGACGTGAACCCGGACGAAGCCGTGGCCGTCGGCGCCGCCATCCAGGGCGCCGTGCTGGGCGGCGACCGCAAGGACGTGCTGCTGCTGGACGTCACCCCGCTGTCGCTGGGCATCGAAACCCTGGGCGGCATCATGACCAAGCTGATCCAGAAGAACACCACCATCCCGACCAAGGCCAGCCAGGTGTTCTCCACCGCCGACGACAACCAGAACGCGGTGACCATCCACGTGCTGCAAGGCGAACGCGAAAAAGCCAGCGCCAACAAGAGCCTGGGCCAGTTCAACCTGTCGGACATCCCGCCGGCCCCGCGCGGTATGCCGCAGATCGAAGTCACCTTTGACATCGACGCCAACGGCATCCTGCACGTCTCCGCCAAGGACAAGGCCACCGGCAAAGAAAACAAGATCACCATCCAGGCCAGCTCCGGTCTGTCTGAAGCCGAAATCCAGCGCATGGTGCAAGACGCCGAGCTGAACGCCGAAGAAGACAAAAAGCTGCACGAACTGGTGCAAGCCCGCAACCAGGCTGACACCCTGATTCACTCGGTGAAAAAATCGCTGGAAGAATACGGCGACAAGATCGGCGCTGACGAAAAAGCCAAGATCGAAGAAGCCGTGAAAGACGCCGAAGCCGCGATCAAGACCGACGACAAGGCCGACATCGAAGCCAAGATGGAAGCCCTGGGCAAAGCCAGCCAGAAACTGGGCGAAATCATGTACGCCCAAGCCCAGGCCGAAGGCCAGCCGGCAGCAGACGGCGCCCAGGCCGCTGGCGGCAGCGCCGGCAAGAAAGAAGACGGCAACGTGGTGGACGCCGAATTCGAAGAAGTGAAAGACAAAAAGTAACTTCGCCTCGCCAACCGGCCTGTGGGCACAGCCATCAGAGACCCCCTTCTCTGGGCTGTGCCCTTTGCACGCCGGCCCTACACACACGCCGACGCCGCGCGCGCCGGCAGGAATGAACAGCCATGGCCACGAAAAAAGATTTTTACGAGCTCTTGGGCCTGAACCGCGATGCGTCGGAAGACGACATCAAAAAGGCCTACCGCAAGCTGGCAATGAAATACCACCCGGACCGCAACCCGGACAGCAAAGAAGCCGAAGAGAAATTCAAGGAAATCAAAGAAGCCTACGAAATCCTCTCTGACAGCCAAAAACGCGCCGCTTACGACCAATACGGCCACGCTGGCGTAGACCCCAACGCCGGCGGCGCGGGCTTTGGCGCCGGCGGCGCCGGTTTTGGCGGCTTTGGCGACGCCTTTGCCGACATCTTTGGCGACATCTTTGGCGGCCGCGCCGGCGCCGGCCAGGGCGGCGGCCAGCGCAGCAATGTCTATCGCGGCGCCGATTTGCGCTACAACATGGAAATCACCCTGGAAGAAGCCGCGCGCGGCTGCGAAAAGCAAGTGCGCATCCCGGCGGTGGAAACCTGCGACACCTGCCACGGCAGCGGCGCCAAACCCGGCACCGAACCGAAAACCTGCCAAACCTGCGGCGGCCACGGCCAAGTGCGCATGCAGCAAGGCTTTTTCAGCATCCAGCAAACCTGCCCCACCTGCCACGGCACCGGCAAAGTCATCCCCGAACCCTGCCATGTGTGCAACGGCAGCGGCCGGGTGAAAAAGAACAAAACCCTCAACGTCAAAATCCCCGCTGGCGTGGACGAAGGCGACCGCATCCGCCTGGCCGGCGAAGGCGAACCCGGCGTCAACGGCGGCCCGGCCGGCGACCTGTACGTGGTCACCCACATCCGCGAACACAGCGTGTTCCAGCGCAACGGCCAGGACCTGCACTGCGAAATGCCCATCAGCTTTTGCACCGCCGCCCTGGGCGGGGAAATCGAAATCCCCACCCTCGACGGCGTGGCGCGGCTGAAAATCCCGGCCGAAACCCAATCCGGCCAAGTGTTCCGCCTGCGCGGCAAAGGCATCAAATCCGTGCGCGGCGCCAGCTTCGGCGACCTGCTCTGCCACGTGGTGCTGGAAACCCCGGTGAAACTCACCGAACGGCAAAAAGAACTGCTGCGCCAGTTTGAAGCCGAAGGCGCCGACAATAACGATGCGCAAAATCCCCGCGCCAAATCATTCATGGACAAGCTGAAGGATTTCTTCAATTGATGAAATGACGCGCGTGCCGTCAGCAAAAAGGACGTGAAGACACGTCCTTTTTGCTGGGTGCGGAATATCTATATGGAATGATATGGGCGGCAGGTATCTGCCATGGCCCTGTGGCTGGCAAGCTGTCTTGGACAGAGGCCAATGCGGCATGTCGGGCCGGGAGCTGGCCGGGTGTGAAGCAGCTGGAATCGCACATTCATCTTGGTGCGCCGTTCATGCAAGAAACCAGGGCATCCTGGAAAATCGTCCTGGATGACGGGCATGTTGCGCCATGTGGTGTGCTGCAATGGATGGCCGATCCATCAACCCGGGATTGTCACTGTCATTGCCATGCGCCTGAAAGGGCGGCATGGCGCCGGTGGAAAATGGCAAATGGGGTTTTCTGCTGTCTCATGGTTGCCATCAGCGCCCATTAAAGGAAAAATCGGCCTTGTCTCCATTTTCACCGGATGCGTCAGACAATAGAAATGCGGCCCATCCTTTCAACCCCGGCCCGGTTTGAGCCATTGCAAATGAGCCCGCACGATCATGGACCCCCTCCTTGAACAACTCGCCATTGCGGTTCCCCGCGCAGAGTCCGTCGAGCAACTGACACGTCCCTTGCTGGAAATCCTGGCGACAGTTTCGGGCATGGACTCGACTTATCTGACCACCATTCACCTCGACAAAGGTGTTCAGCGGGTCGAGTTTGCCCGCAATACCGCAACGATGCAGATTCCCGAGGGACTTGAAGTGGAATGGGACGACACCCTGTGCAAACGGTCCCTGACCGAAGGACGAACCTATACCTCTGACGTCGCCCAGTGCTGGGGAGACAGCGAAGCGGCACGGGCGCTGGGCATTTGTACCTACGTCAGCATTCCGGTCAAGCGCAGCGATGGCATCCTCATGGGAACCCTGTGTGCGGCAAGCCATTCATCCGTGCCCTTGAGCCCGGCGACGGAAGGATTGCTTCGCCTTTTCTCCAAACTCATTGCTGCCTGGCTGGAACGCGAGATCCTGCTGGAGCAGTTGAGCGCGGCGAACGCTCACCTTGCGACATATGCCCTGGTCGATGAACTCACCGGCCTGCCCAACCGGCGTGCGATCACCCGCACGCTCGAGCAGGTGCTGGCCCGTGCAAAGCGTGAGGGGGGGGCGGTTCTGGTGGGCATGATCGACATGGATGGGTTCAAGCAGGTCAACGACGCCCATGGCCACCATATCGGCGATCTGTTCCTGCAGGAAGTCGCCGGCCGCCTGCGCCTGGCCTTGCGGGAAATGGACACCGTTGGACGTCTGGGGGGCGATGAATTCATCGTGGTCGCCGCCTGTCCGGCGTCTGGCGCGCAACATGCCGTGCAACAGCTCAGCGCACGGCTGGCCAAGGCAACCGAAGGGGTATTTCAGCTGGACGGGCTTGAATTTTCCTATCCTGGCGCCAGCGTCGGGGTGGTGATGGTTGACCCCAGACAGGTCGATGTCGAAAACGCATTCCGCCTGGCAGATGCGCAAATGTACGACAACAAGCTGCAGCGCCGATCCCGGCTGTGGGTGACCGAGGTGGATTGAGCGCGTGCCGATCTGAATCTTCCTGCTATCTTTGCAGCCGGCGCACCGTCACGCACCAGATCCATCTGTGCCGTACGGCTGGCTGGGCTATCATCCGGCTTTATATTTGCTGATGTTTGACCGCGCATGACTGCTTCAAGCCCCCTGCTGGATTGGCAGGATGGCCAGCCGGTGTCCACCCGGTTTGGCGATGTGTATTTCTCCCGCGATAGCGGCCTGGATGAAACCCGCCATGTGTTTCTGGCGCATAACCGCCTGGCCGAGCGCTGGGCGGCCCTGCCTGCGGATGGCCGCTTTGTGCTGGGCGAAACCGGCTTTGGCACCGGGCTGAATGTCTTGTGCGCCTGGCAGCTGTGGCGGCGCTGTGCGCCAGCGGGCGCGCGGCTGCATGTGATCAGCACGGAAAAATACCCCATCCCCCCCGAGCAGCTGGCGCGCGCGCTGGCCTTGTGGCCCGAGCTGGCCGAGTTCAGCCAGGCGCTGCTGGCGCAATATGCCGCGCTGGGGCCGGGCTGGCATCGCTTCAGTTTTGATGAGGGCGCGGTCACGCTCACCTTGCTGGTGGGCGACGCGCTGGACACCCTGCCGCAGCTGGACGCCGCCAGCAGCGCGGTGGACGCCTGGTTTCTGGATGGCTTTGCCCCGGCGCGCAACCCGGAGCTTTGGTCGCCCGCGCTGTTTGCCCAGCTGGCGCGGCTGTCGGCGCCGGGGGCCAGTTACGCCACGTTTACTTCTGCTGGCGTGGTCAAGCGCGGGCTGGCCGAGGCGGGCTTTAGCGTGCGGCGGGTGGCTGGCTTTGGCAGCAAGCGGCATATGCTGTGCGGCGAGCTGGCCGCGCCGCCCGCGCCGGCCTGGCGCGCGCCGTGGTTTGCCTGGCCGCGCCACACCGGCCAGCGACGCGCGCTGGTGCTGGGCGGCGGCATTGCCGGCGCGGCGGCGGCGGCGGCGCTGGCGCGGCGCGGCTGGGCGGTAACCCTGCTGGAGCAAAAAGCGGCGCTGGCCGACGGCGCTTCTGGCAATGCCCAGGGCGTGCTGCACACCAAATTGTCGCCGCACCTCACCCCGCTCACCCGTTTGTTATTGTCCGGCTACGCCTACAGCCTGCGCCAGCTGCCCCGGCAGCTGCGCGCTGGCGAGGATTGGGACGCCTGCGGCATTGTTCAGCAGAGTTTTGACGCGGACGAAGCCCAGCGGCACGCCGGCCTGGCGGCGCTGGGCCTGCCCGAGGCGCTGCTGCGCCCGGTGGATGCGGCGCAGGCCAGCACGCTGGCCGGGGTGGCCTTGCCGCATGGCGGGCTGTGGTTTGCTCAGGGCGGCTGGGTGCACCCTCCGGCCTGGGTGCGCCAGCTGGCGGCCACGCCGGGGGTGGAAGTGTGTTGCGGGGCGGACATCGTCGCGCTGGAGCACGACGGCGAACAATGGCAGGCGCGCGCGGCGGACGGTCGCCAGTGGCAAGCGCCGGTGGTGGTGGTGGCCAATGCCCATCAGGCCGGCCAGTTCAGCCAGCTGGCGCATTTGCCGATCAAGCCGATTCGCGGCCAGGTCAGCCATGCGCCGGCCACCGAGGCCAGCCTGGCGCTGCGCGCGGTGGTGTGCGGTGAGTCGTATATCTCGCCGGCCCGCCATGGCCGCCACTGCTTTGGCGCGACTTTTCGTTTTCAGGCCGAGCAACTGGCCGTCACCGCCGAAGAGCATCAAGAAAACCTGGATAAACTGGCCGCGCTCAGCCCGGACGGCTGGCGGCGATTGGGGGGCGAGGCGCTCAGCGCGCAGGCGTTGGACGGCCGTTCGGGCTGGCGCGCCACCACGCCGGACTATCTGCCCTTGGTCGGCCCGGTGGCCGACGCTGCCGCCTTTGCCGACGCCTACCCGGCCCCCGAGCGCTGCGGCCCGCGTCAGCCGGGGCCAGACGCGCCGTGGCTGCCGGGGCTGTATGTTTCGCTGGCGCATGGCTCGCGCGGCTTGGTGACGGCGCCGCTGGCTGGCGAGCTGCTGGCGGCCATGCTCAACCACGAACCGGCGCCGCTGCCGCAGCCGCTGCTGGATGCCCTGCATCCCAACCGTTTTTTATGGCGCGCGCAAAAGCGCCGCCACGCCCCGGAGCGCGCCTGATGACTGTCTCTCACTACGCCGACTGCCCGCCCTACCGCACCAAGGATGGCTCGGAGATCCGCGAGCTGATGCACCCGGACGTGCACGGCAACCACGGACAAAGCCTGGCCGAGGCGCGCGTGCCGGCCGGCGGGCGCACGCTGGCGCACCGCCACGCACGCAGCGAAGAGCTCTACCACGTCACTGCCGGCGCCGCCTGGCTGTACCGCGATGGACAAAAAGTGTGGCTGCAAGCCGGCGACACCGCGCGCATTGCCCCCGGCTGCGTGCACTGGCTGGACAACCCCGGCCCGGCCGAGCTGGCCGTGCTGTGCTGCTGCGCGCCGGCCTACGCCCACGCCGACACCGAACTGATCGACGAGGCCAGCGATGTTTGAGGTGCTGGCCGTCACCGAGCGCTGGGTGTTGATCGACAAACACCCGGATGTGTCGTTTCACCGCGAAGACGCCGACATCGGCCTGCTGGACGCCCTGCGCGCCGCCACCGGCCTGCCGGCGCTGTACCCGGTGCACCGGCTGGACGCCATCACCTCCGGCCTGCTGCTGTTCGCCCGCGACCCGGCCACCGCCGCCGCGCTGGGCCGCGCCTGGCAGGCCGGCGAGGTGGGCAAGCTGTATCTGGCCATTGCGCCGGGCAAGCCGAGCAAAAAGCAAGGCTGGGTGAAGGGCGATATGGAAAAATCCCGACGCGGCGGCTGGAAGCTGCTGCACAGCCGCGCCAACCCGGCCGTCACCTGGTTTGACAGCGTCAGCCTGGCCCCCGGCCTGCGCCTTTACCTCTTGCGCCCCTACACCGGCCGAACCCACCAGCTGCGAGTGGCGCTGAAAAGCCTGGGCGCGCCGATTCTGGGCGATGCGCTCTATGGCCCGGCCCAGCACGACAGCGACCGTGGCTATCTGCACGCCGCGCTGCTGAGCTTTGCCCTGGACGGCCAGCGCTGGACCTACACCTGCCTGCCCAGTCGCGGCCAATGGTTTGCCCAGCCAGACAGCCAGGCGCAGATGGCGGCGCTGCTGGCAGCGGGTCGGGCAAGGCTGGAGGCAGAAATGCCGACGGGGTCGACGTTGGATTAAGAGCGGCTCACAAAACCCTCCTGGCCTTGTTGCCCGACCTTGCCGTACTTTGCTGTACTGTCTGCGGTCGTGCGCCTAGCCAGGATCGCTGCGCTGGGTTTTGTGAGCCGCTCTAACGGCGGCCCCGTGCGAGTATGGCGGAGAGGGGGGAGTTCGAACTCAGCCGCAGCCCAAGAGCGGCACACCCTGCATTCGGTTTCGTGGGCGTTGTGGGGTTCAGCTACTCCTGCGGGCGCAGCTCATACAGCAGCAACAAGCACGCCACACACGCCGCCAGCGCGCCCAGCGCCAGCAAGAGCAGGCCGCCTGCAGCCATGTGTGTATCCAGCGCGCCATTGCCTTGCTGGACAAATTCCAGCGCGGTCAGCGCAATCCACAAGGTGGCGGCCAGGGCGCCGGCCATCAGCGCGGCCAGCCAGTACAGATGGGGACGGGTGATGCGCAGTTGCCGGCCAGGCAGCGCCGGGCTGTTCCAGATCAGTGCGGCTTTCATGATGCATCCTCCCAATGTGGTGACGCAGCATGATCAGCATAAGCCGTGCCAGGCTGATGACAGAATAATTTTAAAAATAAAACATTTGTAAAACAAATGCTTGGTTAATTCGGCGCGGCCGTGCAATGGCTGGCATGAGCCGGGGGCGGGCGAAAAATATTGCAACGCACAAAGTTGGGCAGGGCGCGAGGTCTGCATCACTCACTGGACGCTGGCGCCACGCCCGCCATGTTTTGCATACGCAGCCTTAAATTGCACAGGGCAATCGCCGCCGTGAATCAGCCCGCCAAGCCCAGGGCCAGCCGGCGCAGCAACAGCCAGGGGTCGTCGCTGGCGGCGCCCTTGATGGCCTGATCCACCTCGGCGCAGGCGGCCAGCGCGTCGGCCAGCCGGCGCAGCGACAGGCGGCGCAAGGCGTGTTCGATATGGCGCTGGCGCTCGCCCCACACCCGGTTGTCGCGCAGCAGCTGCGCCATCGGCCGGCCTTCGCGCAGGCCCTGGCGGATGCGCACCAGACCGCGCAACTCGTCGGCCAGCCGCCACACCACCAGCACCGGGGTTTCGCCTTCGGCCTGCAAGCCATCCAGCATGCGCGCGGTGCGCGGCGCGTCGCCAGACAGCCAGGCTTCGGACAGCTGAAACACATCGTAGCGGGCGACATTGGCCACCGCGCTTTGCAGGTCGGCCAGGGTCAGCGTGGCGCCGGCAGGAAACAACAAGGCCAGCTTGTCCACTTCTTGCCGGGCGGCCAGCAGATTGCCTTCCACCCGCTCGACAAAAAACTGCATGGCCTCGTCGTTCAGCCGCTGTTGCTGGCGCGCCAGCCGGCCGGCCACCCAGTTGGGCAGGTGCTGGCGATCCACCGGCTGCGCCGCCAGGGTGACGCCAGCGGCGGACAGCGCTTCAAACCATTTGCTGTTCAGCTGGGTTTTGTCCAGCTTGGGCAACAAAATCAGCGTCACCGTGTCGGCCGGCAGCCGCGCGGCGTAGTGAATCAGCGCCTCGCTGCCGGCGGCGCCTGGCTTGCCGCCGGGCAGGCGGATTTCCAGCAGCTTGCGGCTGGCAAACAAGGACACGCTGAGCGAGGCTTCCACCAGCTGCGACCAATCAAAATGCTGGCTTTCTACGGTCAGCACTTCGCGGTCGTCGTAGCCCTGCGCGCGGGCGGCGGCGCGGATGCTGTCGGCGGCTTCCAGCGCCAGCAGCATCTCTTCACCGTGAATCACATACAGCGGGCCCAGGCCGGCGGCCAGCTCGCGCGGCAGTTGCTCAAGGCTTTTTGCCGGCATCGGGCAGCTCGACCACGGGTTTCAGCGCCGCCAGACGGCGCACAATCTGGGTGGCGGCGTCTTCGCGCATGTCGCGGAACAGCAGTTGTTCTTCCTGTTCCTTACCCAGCACCTGGCTATCGGTGTAGCTGAACTCACGGCGGGTCATCACCGTGATTGGCTCGCCGTAGCCAACGCCATTCTTGGTGACGCGCACGGTGACGCGATAGGTCAGCTCGTATTCGTTGACCTTGCCGCCACGGTTGATGGTGAGGATATCTTTGGCCGTGCGCTCGTCGGTGACGGTGAGGATGGCTTCAGCAGCCTGCGGCTGCGATACCATCTGCACATCCGGGCGGAAGCGCAGTTGGCGCTCCAGATGCGGGTGCAGCTGGGTGGCGCCGGTGGCCAGCCAGACGCTGGAGAACGGCAGCGGGCGCACTTCGCCGCCCACGCCGCGCAGGTGGAAACCACACGCGGACAACAGCAGCGCAGCAGCAGCAGCGCCAAGCCAGGTGCGTCGATTCATCGGGCGTACTCCGGATAAAAAAATCGGTGTCCAATAGACAAGGCGCGGGCGAGGCCCGCGCCAATTAAGAGCCGCTAAGCGCCGCTCACAAAACTCTCCTGGCGTTGTTACGCGGCCTTGTCGTACTTGTTGTACTGCCTGCGGCCGCGTGCCTAGCCAGGAACGCTACGCTGAGTTTTGTGAGCGGCGCTAAACAAAACCCGCCTGGCGTTGTTACGCGGCCTTGTCGTACTTGTTGTACTGCCTGCGGCCGCGTGC
>ERZ650312.330-NODE-330-length-26174-cov-14.159845_pt1 | contig 26174 bp, 21 predicted proteins | sample MGYA00376248_ERZ650312 | MGnify/ENA primary metagenome ERZ650312 (study PRJEB26733, sample SAMN07839316) | wastewater metagenome | biome: urban; feature: wastewater treatment plant; material: waste water | place: USA: North Carolina | collected 2016-07-28 ... | reverse complement strand
ACATCGTGATGATTTTTGACGAATGTACGCCTTATCCTGCAACGCATGAAGAAGCACAAAAATCGTTGCAATTGTCTTTACGCTGGGCAAAACGCTGTAAAACCCATCACCATGATGAACTACAAAATAGCAACGCGCTGTTTGGAATTATTCAAGGTGGTATGTATGAAGATTTACGTGATGAATCTTTAAACGGCTTACTTGAAATTGGTTTTGATGGTTATGCGATTGGTGGTCTTTCGGTGGGTGAACCGAAAGAAGAAATGATCAAAGTCCTAGATTATTTGCCAGCTAAAATGCCAGAAGATAAACCACGTTATTTGATGGGCGTGGGCAAGCCAGAAGACATTGTTGAAGCAATTCGTCGTGGTGTGGATATGTTCGACTGCGTGATGCCAACCCGCAATGCGCGCAATGGTCATTACTTTGTCACCGATGGCTTGGTGCGTATTCGTAACAGTAAGTATCGTCATGACCAAAGTCCGCTCGATCCGCATTGTGATTGCTATACTTGTAAGAACTTTACCCGCGCCTATTTGTTCCATTTAGAAAAATGTGGCGAAATGTTGGGGTCAATGTTGGGCACGATTCACAACTTACGTTATTACCAACGCTTTACCCAAGATATTCGCAATGCCTTGGATAACGGCACTTTCGATGAATTTGTACAGGACTTTTATGCCCGCCGTGGCTTAGAAGTACCGCCTTGTCCTGAAGATTAGTCTTTTCAGTATTTGCGCTGAGTAAAAAGACAAGGTAAATTGCAGAACAAACCCATTTATTATCAGATCACTGATCGCCAGTTTTTAGTTTAGGAAAATGAAATGAGCCTTTTTATTTCGACCGCTCACGCAGCAGGTGAAGCTGCACAACAACCAAGCCTCGTGGCAAACCTTTTAATGATTGCAGTCTTCATTGCAATTTTTTACTTCCTGATTTGGCGTCCACAATCAAAGCGTGCCAAAGAGCATCGCACACTGATTGAAAGCTTGGGCGTAGGCAGTGAAGTGGTATTCGCAGGTGGTCTTATGGGTAAAATCACTAAAATTGAAGGTGATTTTGCAGTGGTAGAGCTGAACCGTGGTGTAGAAGTAAAAGTACAACGCGCGAGTGTCATTTCAGTTCTTCCTGAAGGCACATTAAACAACCTCTAATCAAAAAGAGTCGTGCTCACGCACGACTTTTTCATTTTAAGAAGAAAATAAATGCGTTACCCAGCATGGAAATATCTGCTCATCCTTGTTGTTCTTGTGGTGAGTACATTATATGCCCTGCCTAGCTTGTATCCAGATGAACCTGCTGTTCAAATTTCAGGCGCCAAAGCTGGTACCCAAATTGATCAAAGCATCATACAAAAAGCAGAGCAAATTTTACAATCAGAAAATATTGCCAGTCATGACAACAGCTTTACCAACAATGCCGCATTGTTGCGTTTAGACACCTCAGAAGCCCAACTCAAAGCCAAAGAAGCTTTACGTCGCGGTTTGGGGGATGACTATGTCGTGGCGCTGAACCTTGCGCCAACCACACCAGAATGGCTACAAAAAATTGGTGCAAAACCAATGAAGCTAGGTCTGGACTTACGTGGTGGTGTGCACTTCTTATTAGAAGTGGATATGGACAAGGCCATCAGCCAACGTATGGAAACTTCAGCCGCCGATTTACGCCGTCAATTGCGTGACAACAAGCTGAAATTTAATAGCCTTTCGCTGAACAACAACACCATCACCCTACAGTTTGCCAATAATGCAGACCGTGATGCGGTTATGGATTTCTTACGTCGTAACGGCAATGAGTACACGCAGCAAGCCGTAGCCACTTCAGAAGGTTCTAGCTTACGTCTGAACTATACAGATGTTCGCAAACAGGAAATTCAGTCGTATGCGGTCAATCAGAACTTAACCACTTTACGTAACCGTATTAACGAGTTAGGTGTGGCTGAGGCTTTGGTGCAAACCCAAGGTAGGAACCGTATTGTGGTGGAATTGCCAGGCGTACAAGATACGGCTGAAGCGAAGCGTGTACTCGGTCGTACTGCGAACCTCGAATTCCGCTTGGTGTCTGACTTAAATGATCAATATATTGATCCGTACACAGGTCAGCTTACAGGTCCTGTACCACCTGGCACAGAAGCTTTTGCCTTTGAATCTTTGGACAGTGGCCGCCAAATATTATTGAACCGTAGTCGTATTTTAACGGGTGAGCGTGTTCAAAATGCATCAAGTGGCTTTAGCCAAGATACAGGCGGTGCAGAAGTTAACATTACCCTAGATGCTGCGGGCGGCAAGCTCATGGCAGATGCGACGCGCAACGCTGTGGGTAAACGTATGGCGGTATTGTTTATTGAAAATAAACAACGCATTAGCTATGTGACCGATGAAAATGGTACACAAACTGAAGTACGTACCCCGTACACCGAATCTGTCGTCATTAATGCTGCAACCATTCAGGCGGTATTGGGTTCACAGTTCCGTATTACAGGCCTAGATTCTCCACAAGAAGCCTCTGAATTAGCATTAATGCTTCGTGCAGGTGCCTTAGCAGCGCCAATGTACTTTGTCGAAGAACGTGTGATTGGTCCAAGCTTGGGTCAAGAAAACATTGATAAAGGTGTATTGTCGACTCAGATTGGCTTCATTTTGGTGGCAATCTGGATGGTGGTGTTCTTCCGTCTGTTTGGTTTGATTGCCAACTTCGCTTTAGTGTTTAACTTAGCCATGATTTTAACCGTCATGTCTTGGATTGGTGCTTCACTCACTTTACCGGGTATTGCGGGTATCGTAATCACCATTGGTATGGCGGTGGATGCCAACGTATTGATTTGTGAGCGAATACGAGAAGAAATTAAGTGGGGGGCCTCACCAAAACAAGCCATTGTGGCAGGTTATGACCGAGCGTATAACACTATTTTCGATTCGAACTTAACCACATTCTTGGTGGCATTCATTCTGTTTGCGATTGGTACAGGTCCTATCAAGGGCTTTGCTGTGACGCTCATGATTGGTATTGTCTGCTCGATGTTTACTGCAATTACAGTCACCCGTGCAATTGTACAAATCATTTATGGCAAAAAACGTAACTTGAAAAAGTTGAGCATTTAAGGAGATCAATGATGACTGAGAATACTCAACTACCTTCAAAAAAATACGGTCGCCCTGATGATGAGCGCGTGATTCCGTTTATGAAGATAGCTTTGCCTGCGGCATTGCTTTCTATTCTACTTACGGTCGCCAGCATCTTCTTTATTGCCACTAAAGGTTTAAATTTAGGTTTGGACTTTACTGGCGGTATTGCGGCAGAACTTAACTATAGTAACCCTGTTAAAGCGACTGACGTATCTAATGCTTTAATTAAAGCAGGCTTCAATGACCCTGTGGTACAAACACTTGGCTCAGACCGCGACCTAATGGTGCGTATGCCTGTGCAAGAAGATGTAGAAGCCGAAGACCTAACCAAAGCGATTACCGCTGCGGTACAGTTACCAAATAATGCTGCTGCTGTGCCAAAGGTAGATGTGGTTGGCGGTCAAGTCGGTAATGAGCTGTACATACGTTCTGCTGGCGCTGTCGCTTTAGCCATGTTATTGATGTTGGTTTACGTCACCATTCGCTTTGAATTCAAACTGGCAATGGGTGCGGTACTGTCATTGTTCCACGATATTATTGTGACACTGGGTATTTTTGCCATGCTGCAATGGCCATTTGACCTGACTGTATTGGCAGCGCTATTGGCAATTATTGGCTTCTCACTCAACGATAACATTGTTGTATCTGACCGTATTCGTGAAAACTTCCGTAAAATCCGTGGTGCAACACCGCTTGAAGTGGTGAACATTGCACTGACAGAAACTTTGCGTCGTACCATTCACACCTCTATGACCCTGTTACTGGTTGTAGTCGCAATGATGCTCATGGGCGGTGATGGTCTGAAATGGTTCTCGATTGCGATGTTTGTCGGTGTATTTGTCGGAACATATTCATCTATTTACATTGGTACAGCCTTTGCCTTATGGCGCGGTTTGAACCGTCAGGACTTTATTGTTCAAGTCAAACCTGAATTTGAGGGTGAAGAGCAAGAAATTCCTTAATACATTTCTGTCGACAACAACACGCAAGCCTATCTTCGGATAGGCTTTTTTGTGCCTTGACGTTACGATATTTGATCTGATATTGCGATGTTAATGCTGAACAATATGAATTTGTGGAAACTGAAAGCCTGCGCAGGATGGCGCAGCTCGCCATGCCACAGTCAGCATATAGTCTGTTAAACGAAAGTTTTGATAAGCAAAACTCCCAATCTGTGGATGATGACAAATGCCGCCCTGTGCACTCGGATGCACACGGGTATCTAACTCATTTAGGCTTAAACGAATCCCTAAACCTGATGCTTTCAACACCGCCTCTTTGGTTGTCCAGACACGAAACCAATAATCGGCGTCATGTTCCAAATCTTGCCAGTATTTGAGTTCATTGGGATGAAACGCATGTTGTGCCAAGCCATCAAAACGCACATTACGGTCTAAGTCTTCAATATCTATCCCAACATCTAGCAACTCAAAACTGCTTGCCAATGCATAATGTTGACGGCTATGGCTATGGTTAAACTGCAATTGAGGGAATGCCATCAAAAATGGCTTGCCATGTGGGTTACGCTCAATATCGCTGTTTTGAATATTGTGTTTTAAGTACCCAGACAACAATTGATTCCGATACCGATAAATCGCCTGCTTTAGCTGTTGAATCTTTTCTGTTCGTGAATCTGTTGCAGCAGGAACAAAAATTTTATGAATAGGGCTCACATCTACATGAATTTTTTTATCTGTTTTACTCATCCCTGATCCTCCTATTCCTTTTGCTTCAACTCACAGCAAATTAAAATTGCCACTCTAAGGCATACAGAAAAAAACCAGCACAATGCTGGTTTTTTTAGAAGCGATTTTGATTAACTACCCTGCACCAAACGGCGTGCACTGATAATCCCTGGTTGCTGCTCCAAACGCGCCAACAAACGAGAAAGTTGCGCCAAGCCTTTGACCTCAATTAACAGTTTCATGTTGGCAATTCCATCATTCTCAGAAATGGTATTCACCTGACGAATGTTAATTTGGTCAGCAAAAATCACTTGGGTTAAGTCTTTGAGCAAACCGCGGCGGTCGTAGGCTTCCACCACAATCTGCACGCTTTGACCACGGGTGGGCTGCATTTCCCAGTCAGCTTCGACTGCACGTTCAGGCTCATTGCCAATCATGCGCACATAGTCTGAACACGCTAATTTATGAATACTCACGCCACGATTCAGAGTGATATACCCCGCAATCGCCTCACCATGCACTGGCTGACAGCATTGTGCGATATGCAGTTCAACGTTATCCAAACCATCAATCAAAATACCATGTGCCGATAAGGTATGGCTGGCACGTGGATTCAAAGTCGGCTTCAACACCAGCTCAGGTTCATCCTGATCTAAGTGCATGTGACGATTGACCTGATTAATTAAGGCATGCAAGCTAATATCACTATTGACCAGACCAATCAGAATGTCTTCACCTGTTTTGACGTTAAAGTGATTGCAATAATCATTTAAATCAATACTTTTTGGATGAATCGCCAAACGTGACAATTCTTTGTTGAGTACTTCACGCCCAACTTCGAGATTTTTACTGCGGTCTTGCTGTCTAAACCAATGACGCAGTTTATCACGCGCACGTGCCGTTTTAATATAACCTAAAGAGTTCACCAACCAATCACGGTTCGGTTCACGGTCTTTTTTGGTCAAAATCTCGACTTGCTCCCCTGTTTTTAAGCTGTAGGTGAGCGGTACATAGCGCTGATTGACCCGCGCAGCATAACATTTGTTACCCACTTCGGTATGCACATGATAGGCAAAGTCCAGCACTGTTGAGCCACGTGGTAACTCTTTAATATCACCATCACGGCTGAACACATAAATTTTTTCAAAATCTTCAAACTCTTGGATTTGTTCAAAGTTTTCAGAATCATCATCTTCTTTATGTGCGCTAGCATCGTTACGTTCCTGATAGTGCTCTAAAACAGAACGCAAAGAATGTAAACGATGATTGAACGAGTGGTCTGTGGCTTTAGAACCTTCTTTATAATTAAAATGTGAACATACCCCAAGCTCGGCTTCTTGGTGCATATCCAAAGTACGAATTTGCACTTCAAGCGACTTGTTTTCTGCAATCACTGCAGTATGCAATGAGCGATAACCATTGGCTTTTGGATTGGTAATGTAATCATCAAACTGGTGCGGAATATGCCGCCACAATTGATGTACGATGCCCAAAGAGTGGTAACACTCTGGAATGGTTTTCACCAAAACACGTACAGCACGAATGTCATAGAGCTGATCGAAGCTGAGGTTTTTACTCTTCATTTTTCGATAAATCGAATAAATGTGTTTCACCCGCCCGCTAATTTCGGCATGAATACCATTATTGCCCAGCTCTGTACGCAATTGCTCAATTACGTTTTGAATGTAGTTTTCACGCTCCAAACGCTTTTCATTCAGTAACGTCGCAATTTCTTTATAACGGTCCGGTGCCAAATAACGGAATGCTAAATCTTCGAGTTCCCATTTCAGTTGAGCAATCCCTAAACGGTGTGCCAATGGCGAGTAAATCGTTAAAATTTCTCGCGCCACACGTTCCTGACGTTCTTTGGAAGCAGTTGCCAACTCACGTAATGAATAGGTACGTTCTGCCAGTTTAATCAGTACCACGCGCACATCTTCCGTCATGGAAATCAGCATTTTATAAATGCCTGTTAAATGTTCACGCTGGTTATTATTAAAATGGTCTTCTAAACGCTTATTTTTCTCAATCAGTTCAGACAACTTACCCATCGACAAGGTGCCTTTGATCAAGCCATAAACTGCTTCACCAAATTCTTCACGCACTTCATCTAACTGCATGACATTTTCACGCACGCTACGATAGAGCATGGCTGCAGACAAAGTGTCTTCATCGACATGCAAGTGCGCTAAAATATTCGCCATCTCAATACCTGTATATAAGGTATGCGATGGATGACTGACGTCTGTTTCCAGCTCTTTTTTCAGGGTGTAATTGGCAACGCGTTCTAATTGTTCAAGTGCCGCCCCATCGTAAATCCCGCGTACTCGGTCTAGCCATTCTGCTAAATCCTGTCGGGCTTGCTCGGCATGTTCTACAGTCGTTTCCTCAGACAGTTCATTTAAACGTCCAGGAAGTTGTTCACGTACTGTGACCATACCCTTCTCCTACCTCTATGTACTTCATATTATAAATCGTTTATTTGCTTTTCTTTCTCAAACAAGGCAATGGATTCGACATGCCCCGTATGCGGAAACATATCCATCACGCCTGCTTTTTTCAATTGATAGCCCTGCTTGACCAATACACCTGCATCCCTTGCGAGTGTGGCTGGATTACAAGACACATAAACGATTCTATCTGCGCCAAATTTGGGCACATAATACATCACTTCCTCTGCGCCTGAACGCGGAGGGTCAATTAATAATGCCTCAAATCCTTGATTTGCCCAAGAATGATGCGAAAAATCTTTTGTTAAATCTTGTGAATAAAACTTAACATTGTCTAAATCATTACGTTGTGCATTCTCTGCACCACGCTGCACCATTTGCTCTGAACCCTCTACAGCAACCACCTTTCCTGTTGCACCTACACAACGCGCAAGCGGCAAGGAAAAGTTGCCTAATCCACAAAACAGATCAAGCACCCGATCACCTGATTTCAAATTAAGCAAATCACATGCCAGCTTAACCATCTGTGGATTAATTGTAGAGTTGACTTGGGTAAAGTCTTGCGGATGAAAGCTAAAATTCACATCAAAATCATCTAAACGATAATGTAAACGCATTGCTGCATGTGGATCATCTACCCGATGCAAACTGTCTGGACCTTCAGGCTGCAAATACAATTGCCAGTGTTTCTGTAACGCAAACTGTTGTAACTGGTTGATATCGGCTACAGATAGTTGTTCTGTATGCCGCACCACCAAAGCAATCTCTTGATCTCCCATTGCCAATTCTATATGACCAATATGGGCTTTGCCTGTTAGACTTTGGAATAGCTGCTTGATTCGTGTTAACGAACCAAAAGCCTGATCCAACACCATGCAACGGTCAATTGGGGTCAGTTTATTGCTATTGCGCTCCCGAAAACCGACCACCAATTTATCTTGACTGGCGATATAGCGCACCCCAACACGGGCTTTACGGCGATAATCTTTACGCTGTGAACGCAAAGGTGCTAACCATTCTTTAGGCTGAATTTGTGCAAAATGTTGCAGATGCGACTGCAATACCTGTTGTTTGAGATGAATCTGCTCATCCCACTGAATATGTTGCATACTGCAACCACCGCAACGCTGATAATGCGGACACGGCGGCGTGACCCGTAATACCGAAGGCTCGCTCAGCACTTCCAGACACTCAGCTTCTTCTAAGCGTTTGTTACTATGCGTAATTTTGGCGCGTACCGTTTCACCAGGCAATGCGCCCTCAATAAAAACTGTTTTCCCTTCCTTCTCGGCTGGATGACCCGACTGTGCTGTATAGTGTGCAATCCCGCGCCCTTCATGTGACAACGATTCCACCTCAAAGCAATACTCAGCCTGCTGCGTGGTACGGTTTTTACTGCGATGCTTCATATCAGTCTAAATATCGGAAGATGGGGAAGATTGAAAAGGCATCACGGGTTCATTTGAAGGCGTGGTGACACTTTTTTCAGGAAAATCTGTACGGGTAAATTCAGTTTGCTGCGAACTGTGCTGCCACACGCTTAAAAAGTCTGCATGCTGCGGCTGGGTATGCAAATAATGAATGGTGTGCTGTACCCATTGAGTATGCTCTTCAAACAGTAATTGCCCTTTGAGCAGCAGCCAACGCAGGTAAATGAGCCAAGTATTTAAGACATCGCCTTCACAATAACGCGTCAGCCTCGACCATTCACCGCTTTGCATAAATGCAGGAACATGATAGCCCGCATCTACACGCTTACCCGGAAAACCTAGCAAATACGCAATGTCATCCAACTTTTGGAAATGACGACCATTGAACATGGCCATCACATCCATTAAATCGACATGACGCTGATGGTAACGATTTTGATAATTGTTATAGCGTTTTTGCTGATCAATCTCGCCCTGATCAAATAAACTTGGCGCAGACAATCCGTGATACATGGCACGGAATAAAATCACTGGCAAATCAAACTGCGACCCGTTCCAACTAACCAAAGTCGGATGACGCTTATCAAAAATAGACAAAAACTTTTTCAGCATTGTCGCTTCGCTGTCGTGTTCACGGCTAAAGGAAAACAGCTTCATGCCGTGTTCATCAATCCACAAGCCTGAAATACACACAATTTCGTGCAAGGGCAAACGCTGAAAATCGGTTCCAGATTCTTGGCGACGCAGTTTCATCAACGCCTGTTCAAGTTCAGCCTCAGGCAAATCCAGCTGATATAAATGCGCGCCTGACTTCAAATCGGTAACGGTTTCTATATCGAAAATCAGCACAGGTAAACGCATAAATTCTTACTCAATGGGTGATAGAAATATGGATATCACGATTCAGTATCTTGAACAGAGAATAAACCTGTCGATAAATAACGATCTCCACGGTCACAGACAATACAAACAATGACTGCGTCTGGATTTTCTTCGGCAATTTTTAAAGCTGCCCAAACCGCCCCACCCGATGATATGCCTGCACTGATACCTTCTTTTTGCGCCAATTTACGCATGGTTTTTTCCGCTTCAATTTGCGGAATATCAATAATACGGTCAACACGGCTACGGTCAAAAATGGTGGGTAAATACGCTTCAGGCCAACGGCGAATCCCTGCAATACTTGAACCATCTGAAGGTTGTAAACCAATAATTTGAATCTCTGGGTTTTGTTCTTTTAAGTATTTAGACACGCCCATAATGGTGCCTGTTGTACCCATAGAGCTAACAAAGTGGGTAATTTTACCGCCCGTTTGCTGCCAAATTTCAGGTCCTGTGGTCAGGTAATGTGCTTCAACATTATCTGGATTCCCAAATTGGTTTAGCACCAAGCCTTTGCCTTCGCGCTGCATTTGCAAAGCTAAATCACGTGCGCCTTCCATACCTTGTGCTTTGGTTACTTCAATCAACTCTGCACCATAGGCACGCATGGCATCTTTACGCTCTTGGCTCATATTGTCAGGCATGATCAGCTGCATTTTATAGCCGCGCATGGCTGCTACCATCGCCAAAGCAATGCCCGTATTACCACTCGTTGCTTCAATTAAAGTATCGCCCGGTTGAATTTCACCGCGTTTTTCTGCCTGCATAATCATGTTATAGGCAGGACGATCTTTAACAGAACCCGCAGGGTTATTGCCTTCCAGTTTTGCTAAAACCGTTGCCTGCGTATGACTTGCCAAACGCTGCAAACGCACTAATGGGGTTTTGCCCACATAATGATCTAACAAAAATTCATCACTTTGGAAATCTGGTTGGGTATCACGCATGCTTTGCACCAATATCAAGGTGGGCTTATTGTATGAAAATTTGCACCTTCCTGCACGTTTTTCGCAGGCTTTTTATCAAAACAGCACTAGTCTGCCGACAATTTATGCATCACTCACCGCCTGCACAATTCTAAGCAAGATGAACACAGTTTCAGATTGTCTTTTGCGGGATGAATGCAAAAAAATACACACAGATTAATTGCAAGATAAAGCTGCACCGTACACGTCTAACAGATGAAAACACAGTCAGTAGAAATAAAGCGTGCTAAACTGCCAAACATAGGGATTAAACTGCGTTAACCATGTCAAATATCAATAAAAAGTTATTTAAGCGCTTACATTTAAATCATGCTTATGGACAGTTGATTGCACTTATTTTTGTGCCAATTATGGTTTTGGCATGTGTCGGTACCATGTTGGTTCTTTCGGAAACCTCTAACGCAGCCAAAGCACAACAGCGGCAAATGGCGATTGCGATTTTAACTCGATTTGAATTACCGTCTGAAGCAGCCCTAGATCAATTGTCTAGCTTCCCATGGAAGTACGAAGAAGCACGTTCTTATATGCAAAATATGATGAACGAAAAGCACTTGATTCGTACTGCACTGATTGATGCTTCAGGTACACGCCGTTTAAGCATGGGTTTTCAAGACCAAGCTGAATGGCCCAAGTTCCCTAAAAATGCCGAATTTTTTGGCCCAATCCTGTATAAAAATAATCATGTGTATGGCATGCAAATTCAGCAAGACGTCAATCGACCTGCATGGTTGCTGATTGAACTAGACAATCAACCGCTACAAATTGCCCGTTATCGGGTCATGATTGTATTAATTGCCACAGGCTTGCTGACCCTATTGTTGTTATTGCTGTGTCTGAATTTCTATTCTCGACGCTGGATTGCACCTATGTATGAAATCCGCATGCAGCTACAACGCCTGAATGCCGATACGCTCGATCAACACATGGTCATTAACAGTACTGGCGAATTACGCTTATTGCAGCGTGATATTGCCAATGTGGTAAAACGCCTGCATTTCAGCTTTCTTGAACTCAAAGAACACACCGAACAAACTGAAGATGACTTGCGTCGCACCCTCGATACTTTGGAAGTGCAGAACATTACTTATCGTCAGGCACGTGACCAAGCGATTTCTGCCAATCAGTCTAAATCGGTATTTTTAGCCAACATCAGTCACGAACTCAGAACACCGCTGAACAGTATTGATGGCTTTATTCACCTGTTATTGCGTCAGGAAAACCTAAGCAATGAGCAGAATTTGTATTTACAAACTATTCGTAAATCATCGGCGCATCTTTTAGCACTCATTAATGACGTGTTGGATTTTTCCAAAATTGATGCAGGCAAACTGGAACTGGATACCGCACCCTTTGATTTAGAAGAAGCCATTTTTGATGTAATGGATATGCTCTCACCTTTGGCTGCGCAAAAACACATCAACATGGCCTTTTATTTTGCCGATAACGTGCCGCAATATGTGCTGGGCGATGCTTTACGTTTCAAGCAAATTTTAACCAATTTAATTTCCAATGCGATTAAATTCACCCCCGATGGTGAAATTATTGTACGGGCGCGGGTAGAACATGATGATATTGGACAATGCCTCATCCACTTTAGCGTCCAAGACAGCGGCATTGGTTTAAGCGGCACAGACCGTAAAAAACTGTTTGAGTCGTTCTCTCAAGGTGATACTTCGGTCACGCGTCAATTTGGTGGTACAGGCTTAGGTTTGGCCATTTCTAAACAGTTGGTGCATTTGATGCAAGGTCAAATTGGCTTTGAAGACAATCAGGAACGCGCCCCAACCGAAAAAGGCTCGACCTTCTGGTTTACTGCCATGTTTGCAGTAGATGAAGCGCATGCTCAGCAACATCCAAGCTTCAAAGAGATTCAAGTGGTGTCCTATTTAGCACACCCTGCCACAGCAAATGTCTTGCGTCATTATCTTGAAAATTATGCTGTGCAAAATATTGAAGCCGCTTCAATTTTAGACTTATTTAGCCGCTTAAAAGATGTATCTGGCCTACAAGACAACACTTGGTTGATTGTTGATCATAGTGGCGATACCGAAGCTTTATTAAAAGAAATCCGTACCCGTTATCAAGGCAATTTGGCGGTGTATGGCTATCAAATGGCGCTAGATCCAAGCCTGTTAAATGAATATCGTGCGCGCGCTTTATATCAACCGCTCAGTCGTTCAGCCTTAATTGAATTACTCAGGAATGAAAATAGTTTTGATGAACAGGATTCTGCATCATTTGATGGTAAAGGCCTGCACGTTTTAGCGGTGGATGACCATCTACCAAACCTGATTGTACTCGAAGCCTTGTTGGGCGAACTGAATGTGACCACCACCAAAGCGCAAAGTGGTCAGGAAGCTTTAGGGATTTTGCAGCAGCGTATTGAACAGGGACAGCAACCATTTGACCTGATCTTTATGGATATTCAAATGCCTGTGATGTCAGGGGTAGATACCACTCGTGCGATTCGTTCTTTAGAATCGACTTTGGAAAATCACAAACGCTTGCCTATTATTGCCCTCACCGCGCATGCACTTGCCGATGAGAAGCAAAAATTACTCAAAGTCGGTATGGATGACTACGTCACCAAACCGATTCAGATTGAACAAATCATCCAGATTTTAACTCATTGGACGACACAAAGTTTTAATAAACTACCCGCAGTCGAAAAAGCCATTGTGATTGAAGCGCTAGATCCACAGGTGTTGGATTGGCAACAAAGCCTGATGCTAGCTGCCAACAAAGAAGACCTTGCAGTGGATTTACTAAAAATGTTGGTAGATAGCTTTGCCACAGAATTACATGAAATTGAACAGCTGATTGAACTAGAAGATTTCCCGCAACTCGAGCATGTGTTGCATCGTCTGTATGGCGCAACCCGCTATGTTGGCACACCAAACCTGCAAGAAGCGACAGGCTCATTTGAACAGTTTGTATCGACCTTGCGCAAGGAACGTCGCAAAGCCGATGATCTGTTTGTACAAGAGGTCTTAAATCGTTATCAGGAATTACAAACCTGTATACAGCAAGTTGAACATGCAGCAGAACATATTTTTGCGCAACATACAGCAACCAGCTCATAGTGAATAAAGTAGGATGAATAGCATTTCCTCCAAGTAAAAATAGCGTTTTTAAATACAAGTTTCACAAAGTGCAACACATGATTTTTAGGAATCGTTTCAGGCAGAGCCCACCGTTTTGGCCGTGACTCTGCTGTCATTTATCTTGGGTCTGTGCATGCTATGCTTTGCTGAGTAAAAACAAGAGCTCACATCATGACTTTACTTCGAATCGAAAAAAATAATGGCATCGCCATAGTTTCCCTGAACCGCCCAGACAAACGCAATGCCATGAGTTTTGCCCTACTCAAAGAATTGGTGCGCACTGCAGAAAAGCTTAAAAAAGACCGCAGCTTACGTTGTGTGATTTTAACAGGCGAAGCAAACGTATTTAGTGCAGGCATCGATTTGGCCGACCTCAACAATCCACAAAACCGTGCATTTGCGGCTTGGGAGTTAATTAAGCCGGGGCAAAGCCTGTTTCAAAAAGCATTTCTCGTTTGGCAACAATTGCCTGTACCTGTAATTGCTGCAATTGAAGGCTATTGTTTTGGTGCGGGGATGCAACTGGCGTTGGCTGCCGACATTCGTATTGCGCATCCTGACACACAAATGTCGATCATGGAAAGCCGCTGGGGCTTAGTGCCAGACATGGGACTCAGCCGTTCTTTAAAAGGTTTAATTGGCTTAGACCTTGCCAAAGAGCTGACCTTAACTGCACGTATTTTTGATGCGAACTATGCTAAAGAAATTGGTTTAGTGACACATCTTGCCGAGAACCCATTACAAAAAGCACAAGTGCTTGCCGAAGAAATTGCACAGCGCTCCCCAGATGCATTGGCTGCAGCTAAACAAGTGCTGGATGCCATGGAACATGCGCCAAATAAATCTTTACGTTTAGAAAAAATTTGGCAATTAAAATTATTGCTAGGTAAAAATAGCCAACTGGCACGTAAAAAGGACAAGAATCCTGAAGTGACCTTTGCACCGCGTCAGTTTTAATGCAGTTCAGACACAACAGACTTTGACCAAAGGCTAAATTGACATTTCAAGCCAGACTTGTACTGTAGGCAAAAATGGAGAATCAGCGCTATGCATTTTGATCGTGACACAAAAATCGCTTTTTTAGGTATGGGACTTATGGGGACGCGCATGGCAACCCGCTTAGTTCAGGCAGGTTTTGAGGTCGCGGTGTGGAATCGTAGCTCGGCGGCTTGCGAACCTGTGCTCAGTCTAGGGGCAAAGCCGCTGCAATTGAGCGAGATCGGGCAATATCCAGTAATATTGAGTTGCCTTGCCGATGATCATGCTGTCCAAGCCGTATTTGATCAAATCGAGCCATTTTTGACTGCTCAACAAGTCATTGTCGATTTTTCCAGTTTGTCTGTAAATCAAACCGAAAAGCTAGCGCAGCAAGCCAATCTCAAACAGGTCACATGGATTGACTCGCCTGTTTCAGGAGGTACAGCAGGAGCTGAACAAGGCAGTTTGGTGATTTTTGCAGGGGGAGATGCAAACACCATCGAAAAATTAAGCCCGATTTATGATGTGCTGTCACAACGTGTGACTCGTATGGGCGAAACAGGCACAGGACAAGCCACTAAAATCTGCAACCAACTGATTGTTGCTGCCAATAGCACCCTGATTGCCGAAGCCGTTGCCCTAGCTGGACAGGCAGGCGTAGATACTCGTTTACTTGCACCTGCTTTGGCGGGTGGTTTTGCCGACTCAAAACCGTTTCAGATTTTAACGCCACGCATGGCAACCCACAGTTTTGAGCCTGTGCAATGGAAAGTCCAAACCCTGTCTAAAGATTTAAACAATGCCTTACAACTGGCAGCGCAATTTCAGTTACAGATTCCTGTGGCAGAAAAAGCCTTTTCGCAACTTCAAGCCCATCAAGCCAAGGGTTTTGCAGAAGCAGATTTAGCCACGATTATCCATCAAATCGAAGCTTAATCGGTTTGATTCCTGATCCACCCTTTGCTTGCAAGGAGCATCTGCATGTCTAAACTGGCGGTTAATCTGTCAATGATTTTTACCGAAGTGCCTTTAATCGAACGCTTTGCCCTTGCACGCGAACATGGTTTTCAGCATGTTGAAATTCAATTTCCCTATGAGCTGAGTATTGAGCAAATTCAAAGCCAACTCATACTCCATCAACTTAGCCTGTGCTTAATAAATGTCCCTGCAGGCGACCTCATGCAAGGCGGTAATGGTTTGGCGGGCGTACCCGGAAAAGAGATTGAATTTCATCACGCCCTAGAGTTAGCTATCCGTTATGCCACAGCGTTAAATGTCCCTAGCGTCAATATTTTGGCAGGCAAACAACCTGTCGATGCCGATTTACTGCCTTGCTTAAACACGTTGGCAGAAAACCTAAAACTGGCCTGCTCGATGCTCACTCAACATCATATTCAGCCTGTATTTGAAATGATTAATGGCACCGACATGCCACGCTTTTTAGTACAAAATATTGCGCAAGCTCAAGAGATGCTAGAAGCAGTCAAACATCCTGCTCTCAAAATGCAATACGACTGTTATCACATGGCGATGATGGGCGAAGATGTATTGAGCGCATTGCAAGAAAACATTCAGGATATTGGTCATATTCAGTTTGCCGACAATCCGGGACGCCATGAACCCGAATCAGGCGAGTTAGACTATGCTGCTATTTTTAAATGGTTAAAGCACAGTGCTTATTCAGGCTATATCGCTGCAGAATACCGCCCAAGTCTTGCGTCACATCAATCATTTGCATGGAAAGACAAATATTTTGCCTCGCCTTAAAATGGTTAAAATTAAACCGATTTGAAATTTCAAGCTAAAACAGCTATATTAGATGATGAATAATTTTAGGAAATTATACACCCCATGAATTTAGAACCATCGCCCGGCGCTTCTAATTCTCACGATCTTGCAATGAATACCCAAAAGCATGACGTACAAACTTGTCTTAAAGTTGTACATGAAGCTCTCCTTGATATAAAAGCCAAAGAAATTGTTGAACTTGATGTCAGCAGCATCAGCAATGTTTCAGATGCCATTGTGATTGCTAGCGGCACTTCAACTCGCCACGTAAAATCTATTGCCGATAATGTTGCCGAAGAAGCGCGCAAAGCAGGCTTTCGCCCAATCGGTATTGAAGGTGAACGTGATGCTGAATGGATCCTCATCGACCTTGGTTATGTTGTGGTTCATTGTATGCTTCCAACAGCGCGTAAATTCTATGACCTAGAAAGCTTATGGCGCAATCCTACAGATACTGACTCTGTAGCGTAAAAACCAAATATTCAAAAAAGCGACCTGTGTAGGTCGCTTTTTTATTGCCTGCATACGACTAGAGCAATTGATGCAAATCGGCCTCCGGATATTTCGCTTTAATCATTAGCCGAGCTTGCGCAAATACTTGATCTGAACGTTGTGGTCCATAAAACTCACACAGCACCTGATATAAACTGGTAATGGCCTTGGCATAATCTTTGGCTTGTGCACGATCCATCATCGCAAGTGTCGTGTTGTACATCGCACTGGAGTCATTCAGCAAAATACGATCTCTCAATAATTGCATTTTCAACGTATCAAAAAAGTCATCTGTATCTTGCTCAAGCACAGCATGCAGCACCTCAGCAACAAAATCGATATAGGCATGATATTGCGCTGAAACGTTGACGGTTTGTGCCTTCGTATTGGTCTGCAATAACTCATCTTTTTCAATGATGGTCAGCTCATATAATACTTGTTTGAGCATTTCTTTACGGTTTTGCTTAAGCTCTTCTGTGGTGCAAATTTCACTTAAAAATCGATTGAGCACAAAGGCTGGTTTTGCACTGTATTCCTGCTCCCAATAGCCTACCACCTGATCTAAACGTGCCCCATGAAAATAGTGTTGGAGTGCACGTTGAATGGCTAAACGACGTTGTCCAACATTCAGGACTTCTGCATTCATCTTGAATTACCTCCTCATTTAATGGCGTTTGGTGATGTCATCAGTTTCACAGGTAATATCACGCTGAAATTCTGGATAAGACAGTTCCGCATGCTCGGTATAATCTAAACCACGCTGCTCATGCTGCGCACTGACACGTAAGCCGCCCAAGACGACATGCAAGGTTTTAAATACAATAAATGCCACTCCAAACCCCCATGCAAAGGCCGCAAACACCCCCATGGCTTGTACAAGAATAATCTCGGTATTAAACATATTGCTTTCAAAGAAGAGCCCTGCAGCGAGTGTGCCCCATGCCCCGCAAAAGCCATGCACGGTGACTGCATCGACTACATCATCCACTCGGAGTTTTTCAAGCAGTGCAGGCAAAATGCTGACCATTAACCCTGCGACCAAACCGGTCAGTACAGCGAACATCGGACTCATAGTCGCACAACCCGCAGTAATGCCGACTAAGCCCCCAAGCGATGCATTAATCGTGGTTTTGATGAGAATCGCTTTACGCATCAGGAGTGCAAATAACATATAAGCCACTGCAGCGGAACATGCTGCTAAGTGAGTATTTAAGGCAATACGCCCGATGCTGACATTGGCATTGACCGTGGAGGCAGCATTAAAGCCAAACCACGCAAGCCATAAGATAAAACCACCCAAGGCAATTAAGGGCAAGTTATGCCCAGGCAAATGATGCACTTGACCATGACGCCCAAAACGTCCAATTCGTGGGCCGAGCACGATAATGCCTGCAAGCGCGACCCATCCTCCAATCGAATGCACCACCGTAGAGCCGGCAAAATCAATAAAGCCCATGGCTTTGAGCCAACCCTCTCCTGCAAATAAGCTCCCCCACGCCCAACTGCCAAAGACCGGATAGATCAAACCATTGACCACCGCCGCACTCACCACATAGGCAACAAAGCGAATCCGTTCAGCCATTGCCCCACTGGCAATGGTGGTCGCAGTAGCAGCGAACATCATTTGAAAGAACAAAAGATTCCAATGCCAATCATCAAGCTGATTCGGTAAAAAATGCGATGTCCCTAACCAACCACTTTGGTTGACCCCAAACATCAAACCAAAACCCACAATCCAAAAGACCAGCCCACCCAAGCAGGCGTCCATATAATTTTTCATTAATACATTGACGGTGTTTTTACTACGTACCGAACCACTTTCAATCATGGCAAATCCGGCTTGCATAAAGAACACCAAAATTCCGCCCATAATCACCCACACACTATCGAGTGAAATACGAATCTCTTGAATATTTTGAATCATTTCAACTTGCTCTGCTGCATAAGCAGGTAGAGCCAATACCCCAATGAACAACGCAATATAATGATTTATTTTCATGCAACACCCCTACCTTTTAAACAGAGAAATGCAAGAACAATGCCATTTATTACGGATTCTTCTGAGCATTTAAAAAATATATTTTTATTATTTTTCAAAAATTTAAATCACAAAAATAAAATCCGAACCTGTTTAATAGTTATTTATTTGCACGAATTCCGGCTCTCATCAAACATACCCAAAAGATGAGCTACATAAGTGAAAATATTTCAGGCATAAAAAAATCCCCCTTTGAATAAAGAGGGATTTTTTTAGAATCGAATGATTGAGAGAATTAGTGACCTGTACCATTAATGGCTTTAGTCATATCTTCCACCACTTTCTTGGCATCACCAAAGATCATCATGGTCTTGTCGTTATAGAACAAGTCATTGTCTAGACCGGCATAACCTGTTGCCATAGAGCGCTTGATGACCATAATGGTACGTGCTTTATGCGCTTCAAGAATTGGCATACCGTAAATTGGCGAGTTTGGATCATCTTTTGCCGCAGGGTTAACTACGTCATTCGCACCAATCACCAACACCACATCTGTAGCAGGGAAATCTGAGTTGATTTCGTCCATTTCCAAGATATCTTCATACGGTACATCAGCTTCTGCAAGCAATACGTTCATGTGACCTGGCATACGACCTGCCACTGGGTGAATCGCAAAGCGAACTGTTACACCTTGCTCTTTCAACAAGTTTGCCAATTCTTTTACAGCATTCTGAGCACGACCTTGTGCCATACCATAACCAGGTACAATCACCACGCTGTCTGCATTTGACATCAAGAAGCCAGCATCATCAGCAGAACCAGAACGGTAGTTACGTTGTACTTGCTCACCAGCGCCAGCAGTCGGTGCTGCTGCACCACCCATCGCACCACCAAACAATACGTTGATGATTGAACGATTCATCGCTTTACACATAATGTACGACAGAATCGCACCCGATGAACCTACAAGTGAACCCGCAACAATCAGCATGTTGTTTTCAAGTGTGAAACCAATCCCTGCTGCAGCCCAACCTGAGAATGAGTTGAGAAGTGATACCACCACTGGCATATCACCACCACCTACAGGTGCAATCCATACCCAACCAAATGCAAGTGCAAGACCAGTCATTGCCCAGAATGATGTCATGTTTCCAGTCAAGAAGAAGTGGATACCAAAACCTAACATGGCAATGAAAATCAATGCTTGAACAGGTTTAACCCATGCACCTGAAATGGTTTTTGCCCATTTCTTTGCAGCCAGTTTGCCGTACGCAAATACAGATGCTGTAAAGGTAATTGCACCCACGAAACAACCCACAAACAATTCAAATAAATGAACTTTGCTCATTTCATGGAAATTAATACCATTTGCAGCCAATAGGTCTGGACCTAATTCCACCAACTTGTTGTTGTGAATAATTGCCGCAATGGCAATTAAAACTGCTGCCAAACCCACCAAAGAGTGCATCAGTGCAACTGTTTCAGGCATTTGAGTCATAGGAACAGTACGTGCGCGGGCAATACCAACGATTGCACCTAGAACCATAGCACCTACGATCATCCAAACCACTGGATTATCGGCTACAAAGAATGTGGTCAATACGGCAATTGCCATGGCGATCATGCCGTAGCGGTTACCTGCAATTGCTGTTTTTGGACCAGACAAACCACGAAGCGTTAAGATAAAAAGTACAGCCCCGATTAAATAGAACCAGTCTGCATATTCACGAATAAATTCCATGCATTAGCCCTCTTTTTTCTTTGCTTTTGGTTTGAACATTTCCAGCATACGTGCCGTTACTGCGAAACCACCAAAAATATTGATACTTGCCAAGAACACAGCAATAGCACCCAGTACACTCACCACGTTAATGGTTTGAAAATCGACACTACCTTCTACACCAACCATTGGTAAGCCAACAGTTTGAATCATCGCACCCACGATAATGATCGAAGACAGCGCATTGGTTACCGCCATAAGTGGCGTATGCAATGCAGGCGTTACGCCCCAAACCACGTAGTAACCTACGAAAATGGCAAGGACAAAAATCGTAATTGTTTCAACCATGAGAGTTCTCCTTAACCACGCTTTAACAGCACTTGACCGTTATGAGTGACTAGCAACGCTTTCTGAATTTCTTCTTCAGGATTCAATGCGAAGTTCTTGTCGTTATCAAATAATGTTTCAACAAAATTCAACACATTACGCGCATATAGTGCAGATGCTTCTGTAGATACAGTCGATGGAATGTTTGGAATACCCAAAATTTTCACACCATTGGCAGTCACAACAGTTTCACCGCATTGTGAACCTTCGACATTACCACCCGTCTCAACCGCCATATCTAAAATCACAGAACCTGGCTTCATTTTTGCCACGGTTTCTGCTTTGATTAAACGCGGTGCATCACGACCTGGCAATAACGCAGTGGTGATCACGATGTCCGCATTAGAAACTGCTTTATCGACAATCACAGCTTGGTCTTTAATGTATTGTTCACCAGGCATCCAGCCATAACCATTTTTGGCAGCATCGGCAGCTTTTTGTTTTTCTTCTTCAGACATTGGTACATCTAGCCACTTACCACCTAAAGATTCCACCTGATCTTTTGCCGTTGGACGCAAGTCAGTTGCTTCGACTACAGCACCTAAACGCTTCGCTGTTGCAATCGCTTGCAAACCAGCAACACCCACACCCATAATCACAACACGCGCAGGTTTTACAGTACCCGCTGCCGTCATTAACATTGGGAACATGCGTTGATATTCTGCGGCAGCCAACAACACAGATTTATAACCTGCCAAGTTGGCTTGTGATGACAACACGTCCATATTTTGCGCACGCGACAAGGTACGTGGCAAAAGCTCTAAAGCAAATGCAGATACCTGAGCGGCAGCAAATTGGTCTAATTCAGTATTACGGTAAGGATCGAACATCGCTACCACAGTGCTGTTCGGTGCAAGTTTTTGAATTTCCTCACCCTTTGGGGCACGAACTTTCAAAATCATTTGGCTACCACGATAAGCATCATCTGTCATGGTCGCACCTACTTGTTCATAAGCGCTGTCGATATAAGCGGCTTTTACGCCTGCACCACGTTCAATGACTACGCTATGACCCGCGCTAATCAACTTCTTTACTGTTTCTGGCGTCGCAGCGACACGATTTTCACCGACAACAGTTTCGGTTGGAATTCCGATCTGCATGAGCGTTCCTCAAGCTAGTTTTTCTTAAGTCAACATCGTGGATAACGATGCTTTCCCCTCAGGATAAGTTTTGTTGAATTTTTGGATTCTAATGCAACAATTTTAAATTACCACCCAATATTTATTAAATAAATACCCATATTTTGAACTGATAATTCATAAAAATATTGTTGCGAGATATAATTGATAAGTTTTGCTTCTTGAATATAAGTCTAATTATTCAGCAAAACTTCGATTTGACGTGCCCAAAAGAAAAAAAGCGATGCTTTGAGCTTGCAGTTGACCACATTTAAATGAATTAAGCATTGATCATTCTGACACGCATTTCACTTAAATGGGAAAATCCGACTTAACGCTAAAAGATTGCATATCTATACATTTAAGCGCTAAAAGCAAAATCTTAAACACCAAATTGACTTTTTTGACAATTTTTACACCGCACAACAAGGATCAATTTAGAAGTGTTTTGTGCATCTGAAAACCTTAGAAAAACCTACCTTTGCCTAATCAATAAAATCTAAAAGTGGCAGCAGCAAAACTTTTAAACCATCTATAAATTTATTCAGTGCATGTCTAAGTTGACCACTATTATTTTTTTAATTTTATTTAAACATCATTTTGTCTGATGATGGATTTTGTCTGTTTTGCAATATTTCCACCCAATTTGCACCATTATCGCGCAAAATTGATTTATTCCACTTTTCACAAAATTCATGCCATCTCAAGCAGACCATTTGCATAAAATCAGCTATGCTTGCTCAAACACGTCACAGTTTTATTTATCATACAACTTGCATTTGCGTGCGCGGCATGTATCACTTTTCTTGCATCTACCTTGCTCGACAGCATTTTTCATGATTAGACTTAACGCCACACAATGGGGCTCAATCTTTGCTTTATTTGCTGCCTTTTTGTTTAGCACCAAAGCCATTTTTATTAAACAGGCTTATGCGCTTTCCCCGCTGGTCGATGCAACTGTACTCATGGCTTTACGCATGGCAAGCGCCCTTCCTTTCTTCTTGCTGATTTGTTGGCTCAATCGCCATCACAGTCGCAACATATCTACACGCAATTGGTTGCTGCTGATTTTTGCAGGTTTGATGGGCTATTATTTTTCCAGCTGGTTGGATTTTTTAGGTCTGATGTTCATTAGTGCTTCATTAGAACGCATTATTCTGTTTTTATACCCAACCCTCACCGTTCTGGCGTCGAGTGTGATGTATCGGTAGAAACTTAGCTGGCTGAGTCTGTTTGCAATTGCTCTGAGTTATGGCGGAACAGTGATTGTGATGTTACAGGAACAGAGCAATACTCCGCACGACACGTATTTTTGGTTGGGCAGCAGTTTGGTGTTTGCCAGTGCGGTGTGTTTTGCAGGTTATTTATTGCTGACCAAAAGCTTGATTCAGCATTTTGGTTCATGGAATTTTACAGGTCTGGCGTTAAGTATTGCCTGCATTGGTACACTTACGCATTACAGTTTGGTCACACCCAATCCACTGGGACTGATACAACAACTGCCTTTAGAAGTGCTGGGCTATGGCATAGCTTTAGGGATATTTGTCACAGTCTTGCCCACCTTACTCATGGCGCACAGTATCGCCCGTTTAGGTGCGGCACAATCGGCCATGATTGCTTCAATTGGACCGATCTTGACGATTTTCTTGGCCAAAGCATTTTTAGGTGAACACGTAAATTGCATACAATGGATCGGCTGCATTCTTAATATTGTAGGCGTGATGATCATCACCTTGTCCAAAAACAAATTTACTCATTAAGCTAAAGACGACATCGTGCCGTGTATTTAAGTTGAATTTTGAATTCAGTCTTTAAGCTGCTGCAATCCCGTTTTATCATTGACCTTAGGATAATTATGAACACTGCGCCCGACATCAGCCAAGATAAAACCCTGCTCTGGTTGATGGCGATTGCCTGTGGTTTATGCGCGGGTGCGAATTATTATTGCCAACCGCTGATTTACTCGATTCATCAATCTTTCCAGATCCCACAATCTCAAGTGGCATTGACGGTGACTTTTGCACAAATATCTTATGCAATAGGTCTATTGTTCATTGTGCCCTTGGGCGATATTGTCAATAAAACCAAATTCATCCCCTTATTGATGTTTTTAGCCTCGATAGGCTTATTTTTATGTGCTTTTTCCCGTAATTTAAGCATGTTATGGATTGGCACGATGATTACAGGGCTGTTTTCAGTTGCGGCACAAGTCTTAATTCCCTTTGCCACCATGACCGTAAAACCTGAAAAAATGGGTGAAGTGGTCGGTTTATTGATGAGTGGTTTATTGGTCGGTATTTTACTTTCAACCAGTTTGGCAGGTTTGCTGTCTAATTTATTCCATTGGAAAGTGATTTACTTGATTAGCGGCGTGCTAATGCTGTGCATTGCCGCAGTACTCAAAGCGCGCTTACCGTTTATCTCAACCAGCAAACTCAGCTATTTGGCCGTGTTTCAGTCTATGGGCAAACTCATTTTAGAAGAACGTCGTTTGGTCTACCGCGCTTTACTCGGTGCGTTTGCTTTTGCTGCAATGAGCGTGTTGTTTTCTACCATTGCAGTACTACTCAAATCCAGTTTTGGCCTAGCCGACTTTATGGTGGGCATTGTGGCAATGGTGGGAGTATTCGGTGCTCTTTCGACCAAACACGTGGGAAAAATTGCAGATCGTGGCTATGTTACAGCGCTGACGTGGGGTGGTTTGGCTTTATTAGCAATCAGCTGGCTCTTTCTATACTACGGACAATTTAGCTTATGGAGTTATATTCTTGGTTTTGGCTTAATTAACTTTGGGCTTGCCACCGTACACAGCAGCAACCAAAACGTAATTTTTCACTTACGCCCCGATGCCAAATCGCGGATTAACTCAATTTATATGACCAGTTATTTTACTGGCGGTGCCTGCGGCTCTGCCTTGGGGATCTATGCTTGGCAACACGGTGGATGGTTATGGAGTTGCTTAGTTGGTTTGTGTTTTGTTGCAGCCGCAATAAGCTTTGCCCTGCTCGACTGGCAACATCAACGTCAAAACACCAGCATGCTTTGAAAGCGGCTATTACAATCAAGCAAGTCGCTTAAGACATTTGCATCGCAGGATAAAATGGCTGACTCAATTCCACATTTTCTAAATTTTCCAATAAAATTTGGATAAAACACGGCATCAACGCACACAATAAAGTATTGGCATGGCTGAGTTGTTTACGGTTGTTGCACTGTTATAGGTTGCGCCACCTTGTAAAAGTTGCTGCTGTAACGTCAATAACCGCTTAAATAAACACGCCAAAATTGTGGCTGAATCATGAATGTGCAATGCCTGCATAATCTGCTGTTTTTCTGCTTCATAATCTGCACGCCATTCAGCTTCAGTGTTTTTTTGATTACGCCAATCCCAAAAACTTTGATACAAATAAGGGTTGGTCAGCAATACCTCTAAACTTTGTGGATATTTGTCCCAAATGATTCTCGCCATGCGCTGATCGACATCTTTTTGATACATACACTGCACAAATTGCTGCAGGGTCTGTTGTGTATGCTCTGCCGTCTGACCTTGCGCATACAAAGCACTTAATGCCACCCATGCTGTCATAAATTGCATATCAATATCATTATGAAACTCAATGGCTTTTTTCCACCAACTTAAACTGCGCTGCATGCGTAAATTAAATGCCGCTGAAAATTCATTTTTCTTAGTTCGATAAATTTCTTCTAATACCAGCATTTTATTCCCCCTCTTATGCTGCATTATCGTTATCTTTTCAACATACTAAAAAACGGTTACGCATACAAATACTGAGCAGTTCGGTTTTAACGTCTACAGTAGTTGCGCTGCTTTGTTCATGGCTATAAATGCAAAGTTGATGCCAATGTAGTGAGTTGGGGATACTGTCGATTTTCACTTAAACCCCGTATAATGCGCGGTCTTGTGCTTTTGTTTTTCAATTCAGGTGGGTTATGACACGTGCCATCCAAACTTTACAACCTCGCATTTCGGTTGCCCCGATGATGGATTGGACTACCAAGGACTATCGTTTTTTTGCACGTTTATTTAACC
>ERZ650312.329-NODE-329-length-26268-cov-9.202190_pt1 | contig 26268 bp, 21 predicted proteins | sample MGYA00376248_ERZ650312 | MGnify/ENA primary metagenome ERZ650312 (study PRJEB26733, sample SAMN07839316) | wastewater metagenome | biome: urban; feature: wastewater treatment plant; material: waste water | place: USA: North Carolina | collected 2016-07-28 ... | reverse complement strand
GGCGCTGGAAATCGGCATAGGCCGAATAGGCGGTGTCGAAATCGCGCAGCGCGGCAAATAAATCGGCATCGTTTTTCTGATAAAGCGGCGCGGCTTGCGGATCGATCAGGCTGATGAGCTGCTTTTGGTTGATGTAGTCGGCGGCGCGGCGCAGCGGTGAGGTAAACCAGCCGTAATGCTGCACGCCCATGCCGATATGCGGCTCGGATTGGGTGCTCATGCGCACTTTGCCCGCGGGCTGCACGCGGAAAAGGCCGGGCAGGCCGGCTTGGTCGAGCATTTGGGCCCAGGTGCTGTTGGCCAGAATCATCATTTCGCTCACCAAGGTGTCGATGGGCGAGCCGCGCTCGCGCCGGGCCACGGAAACCAGGCCGTCTGAAGCCAATTCGATGCTGTAATCATATTGTGCAGCACGCTCAGGCTCGTATTTGCCGCGCGCTTTTTGGCGGGCGATGGCCAATTGGTAAAACCAAATCAAATCGCGGTGGTGGGCAAACAGGGCTGCGCCCTCGGCATCTAGGCCGCTTTGGGCATTGAAATGCGGCTCGATGGCCTGAATGCGCAGGTTTTCCACGATGTTTACCGCTTCGATTTTGCACCCCGGCGCGCTGACGTTGAAATCGGCATCCACATCGAAATAAATGCTCACAGCGGGGCGGTAGCCGCCGGCATCGAGGCTGAAGGCGGCGATCCAATTCTCGGGCAGCATGGTGATTTTGTCGCCGGGGAAATACACGGTGCTTTGGCGCTCAGCGATGGTTTTTTCCATGTCGCTGCCGGGCGCGATGGCCAGCGCGGGTGCGGCAATGTGTATGCCCACGCGTTTGCCGCCGCCGGCCAAATCGGTGAGGCTCAAGGCATCGTCCACTTCGGTGGTGGCGTCATCGTCAATTGAGAAGGCTTCCACTTCGGCGCGGGGCAAATCAGCCAAAGCGGGCACGGGCAAATCGGCAAAGGCAATGCCGCGCGGAAAATATTTCATTTCGAAGCCGTCGCGCAAATATTGCGGAATCGAAGCCACGCCGCCGCTTTGCTGCGCCAAAGCCAGGGGCGAGAGCTTCATGGCATCGGCCGCTTTGGTGAAGGCTTTATAAGTGAGCGCCTGTTTGTCGGGCGCGTGCAGAATGGTTTTCAAATCGGCGCTGATTTCGGCGGGCAGGCCGCCTTGCTGAAGCTCGGCCGCCCACGCTTCGATTTGCGCATCTTGCTGCTTTTTGCGCTCGATGGCGGCCAATGCCTGCTTGAGCGTTTCTTCCGGCGCGGCTTTAAACACACCTTTGGCTTTTTTATAGAAATACATTGGCGCGCCATAAAGCGCCATCAGCGTGGCGGCCAGCTCGATTTGGCTCGGCGCATGGCCGAAATAGTCTTCCGCAATGGCGGTGGCGGAAAATTCGGCTTCGCCGCACACTTCCCACAGCAAATCGGTGTCGATTTCGGCCGCTTCAGCTTGGGCTTTTTCCAGAAAATCAGCCATCGGCATCTCGAATTCGGCAAATACATTATTGGCTTTCACCTTGGTGCGCTTGCCGTGTTGGGTGTCGACCTGATAAGTGGCATCGTTTTTCTGCACCACGGCGGCCACTTTGAATTGGCCGGATTCTTCATAAAAAATATTCATTTGCGGGCTATTGGGCTTTCAGACGGCCTGTATCGGCGGCCGGATAATCGGAGCGCAATTTTAGCAGAATTCGGCCAAGCGGTGCGTGCGCACAAGGCCGTCTGAAAAAATTGCCGCCACTCTCAAAAATATTACATTGAATAAAAATAATTATTATTTATAATATCGGCACTTTAAAACAATACACACACGGAAACCCGATGCAACTCACCCGACTCTCTTTCGTTCTTGCCACCTGCAGCAGCACCCTTTATGCCACCGACACCGCCATCGAGCTGCCCACCGTCAATGTGCAGGCCACCGCGCCTGCGCGCACGGTAAGCGAAATCGGTGCCGCACAGATCGAGCGCGAGCAACCTGCCGATTTGAAAGCCTTGCTGAAAAACCAGCCCGGCGTGGCCGTGAGCGCCTTGCAGCGCACCCGCCAAGGCAATGATTCGGTGAATATCCGCGGCCTGAGCGGCAACCGCGTGGGCATGAGCATGGACGGCATTCCCCTGCCCGAAGCGCAGGAAAGCCGGATTTTCGCCTCAGCCGGGCTCGCTTTCGGGCGCGGTAATTTTATCGAACCCACCGCCTTGCGTGCCACCACCATCGCGCGCGGCGCCGAAGCCGAAGGGCTGGCCGGCTCGGTGCAGTTTAAAACACTGGAGCCGGCCGATGTGCTGCAAAACGAAAATTTCGGTGCCTATGTGCAAAGCGGCTATCAAAGTACCGACAGCAGCCGCCATATCGGCGGCGGCGCAGCAGCAAGCACCGGCATTTGGCAGGGTATGCTAATGGGCACTTACCGCCTCGGCCACGAAACCGAAACCCGCGGCCATGTGGGCGGCGACGGCCAAAGCCGCACTGAAGCCGACCCGCAAGACTACAACAGCCGCTATTTCCTCACCAAACACCATTTCCAGATTGCACCCGAACACCGCCTGAGCCTCACCGGCGAGCATTTGCGCCGCCATCAATGGCTGGATCAGCGCTCGCAGCTGGGCACTTACACGGAAGACCACACCCGCGACAGCCAAACCCGCAACCGCCTCTCGCTGGCACACCGCTACCAAAGCGAAGAGGAGCATTTGCAGCAAATCGACAGCCAAATCTACTGGCAAGACAGCCGCACCGACAATCTGCGCCAACGCAGCAACAGCCGCAGCGCGCGCACCGACACCGGTGCCGCCCGCGACCTTGTGTGGGGCGTGCGCAGCGAAGCGCTCAGCCACATCAATACCGGCGATTGGCGCTACGGCCTGCAATTTACCCGTCACGATTTACGCTACGATGCCGTGCAAACGCCTGCCGCCAACAGCCCCTTCAGCCCGATACACGACCCCTCCGCCGACACCGTGCGCACCACCGCCGCCCTTTATGCCGATGGCAACATTGATTTCGAAACCTGGCTGCTGCAACCGGGTCTGCGCGCCGACTATTATCAACTCAGCCCCGATACAGCCGACTACCAACAAATCAGCAGCGACATTGCCCAGGTGCAAAAACAACACCGCTACGCACTGAGCCCGCGCATCGGCGCTGTGTGGAAACATTCCGCCGCCTTTCAGCCTTATGCCCAATATTCGCGCGGCTTTCATGCCCCGTCTTCCCAGCAAATCTCCAGCTCTTGGGGCATCAATAATGTTTACTCGATTATCGGCAATGCACGGCTCAAGCCCGAATATGCCGACAACTTCGAAATCGGCGTGCGCGGCAACACCGGCACCGTTGAATACCGGTTGGCCGCCTTCAACAACCTCTATAAAAACTTTATCGACTACAAAACCCAGCAAACCTACATTCCCGGCCGCCAATTGTGGCTGATTCAATACCACAACTTCGACCGCGCGCGCATTTACGGTGCCGAAATGCAGGCCGCATGGAAATTCGCCCCACGCTGGACGCTCAACGGCAATCTCGCCTTCGCCCGCGGCTACACCAAAAACAGCGCCGACACCGAGGGCAGCGGCGACAACAACGGCGGCAAGCAGCCCATCAACAGCATTTTGCCGCTCAAGCTGCAACTGGGCGCCGCCTACGACACCGAACGCTGGGGCGGCAATGTGCTGCTCACCCGCGCCAACGGCAAATCATCCGATCAAATCAGCGGCAATATGTATAACCCCACCCGCCACTACACCTTGGTGGATATGGGCGCTTATTGGCGCCCCACCAAAAAGCTCAGCCTCTCGGCCGGCGTAGCCAACCTCTTCAACCAAAAATATTGGGATTGGGGCGACATTTCCTACTTGGCCGCCCGCAGCACTTATGCAGGCAGCTTCGACCAATCGCTCGGCCGCGACGTTCCCTCTTCTTTCAACGCCACCAATGCCGACGCCTTCACCGCACCCGGCCGCCATTTCAATGTGGGGCTGCGCTATACTTTTTAAGGCCGTCTGAAAGCCGGGCCGCCGGCTCGAAAACACATGTGCGGTTGCGGTTTGTCTGTTGCTTAAAGGCCGTCTGAAAAAACTTCAGACGGCCTGCCCTGCAAACGAAACCTGTTACAATAGCGTTTTGCTTTTTCACACAGCCCCGCCATGACCGATCCTGTTTACATTCCCCTGCGCCTGCACACCGAATTTTCCATCACCGACGGCACCGTGCGCATCAAGCAAGCGGTGAAGCAGGCTGCCGCTTACGGCCTGCCGGCGCTGGGCGTGAGCGATTTGATGAACACTTTCGGCTTGGTGAAATTCTACAAAGCCTGCCGCAGCGCCGGCATCAAGCCGATTGCCTCGGCCGATGTGTGGATTGAAAACCCCGAAGCGCCCGAAAAGCCTTTTCGCGCGATGCTGATGGTGAGAAACGATGCGGGCTATCTGCGCTTAAGCGAATTGCTCACCGCCGCTTATGTGGGCAAAGACCGCAATATCGACCATGCCGAGCTGCGCCAAAGCTGGCTTGCCGATGGCGACAACAGCGGCCTGATCTGCCTTTCGGGCGCGCATTATGGCGAAGTGGGTGCCAATCTGCTCAACGGCCACGAAGAAGCCGCCCAAGCCGCCGCGCAAAAATACGCGGCTTGGTTTCCCGATGCGTTTTACTTGGAATTGCAGCGGCTGCCCGAGCGGCCGCAATGGGAAACTTCGGTGGCCGGCAGCCTGCAAATTGCCGCCGCGCTCGATTTGCCGGTGGTGGCCACGCATCCGACGCAGTTTTCCAACCCCGATGATTTCGAAGCGCATGAGGCGCGGGTGTGCATTGCCGGCGGCTGGGTGTTGGCGGATAAAAAGCGCCCGCACGAATTTGCGCCGAGCCAGTTTTTCGTGTCGCCCGAGGTGATGGCCGAGCGCTTTGCCGATTTGCCCGAAGCGCTGCAAAATTCGGTGGAAATCGCCAAGCGCTGCAATATCCACATCACGCTGGGCAAAAACTTTCTGCCGCAATTTCCCACGCCCGACGGCATGTCGCTCGATGATTATCTGAGCCTGCTTTCCAATCAAGGCCTGCAAGAGCGCATGGTGCAGCTTTACCCCGATGAAGCCGAGCGCGCGGCGCAGATGCCCGAATATCAGGCGCGGCTGGATTTCGAGCTGAAAATCATCATTCAAATGGGCTTTCCGGGCTATTTCCTTATCGTACAAGATTTCATCAACTGGGCGAAAAACAACGGCTGCCCGGTGGGCCCCGGGCGCGGCTCGGGCGCAGGCTCGCTTGTGGCTTATGCGCTCAACATCACCGACCTCGACCCGCTCGAATATGCGCTGCTGTTTGAACGCTTTTTGAATCCCGAGCGCGTGTCCATGCCCGACTTCGATATCGATTTCTGCCAGAGCAACCGCGGCCGCGTAATTGAATATGTGCGCGAGAAATACGGCGCCGATGCGGTGAGCCAGATTGTGACTTTCGGCACCCTGTCGTCCAAAGCCGTGATTCGCGATGTGGGGCGTGTGCTCGAGCTGCCGTTTGGTTTGTGCGACAAATTATCCAAGCTGATTCCGCTCGAGGCCAACCGCCCGGTGAGCCTTGAAAAAGCAATGGAAATGGAGCCGGAAATCCAAACGCTGATTGACAACGAAGATGCCGGCCAATTAATCGATTTGGCCAAAAAGCTCGAAGACCTCACCCGCGGCTTGGGCATGCACGCGGGCGGCGTGCTGATTGCGCCGGGCAAAATTTCCGATTTCAGCCCCGTGTATCAGGCCGATGAATCGGCCTCGCCGGTGTCGATGTATGACAAAGGCGATGTGGAAGACGTGGGCTTAGTGAAATTTGACTTTTTGGGCTTGCGCAACCTCACCATTATCGAAATGGCGCAAAACTTTATCGCCCAAACCACCGGCGAAAAAGTGGACGTGAGCCAGATTCCGCTTGATGATGCGGCCGCCTACAAAATTTTTTCCACCGCCAACACCACTGCGGTGTTTCAGTTTGAATCCACCGGCATGAAAAAAATGCTGCAAAAGGCCAAGCCCACGCAGTTTGAAGAGATTATCGCCTTTGTGTCGCTCTACCGCCCGGGGCCGATGGATTTGATCCCCGATTTTATCGACCGCATGCACGGCGCGCGCTTTGAATACCTGCACCCGCTTTTGAGCGACGTGCTCGCACCCACTTACGGCATTATGGTGTATCAGGAGCAGGTAATGCAGGCGGCTCAGGTGATCGGCGGCTACACGCTGGGCGGCGCGGATTTGCTGCGCCGCGCCATGGGCAAGAAAAAAGTGGAAGAAATGGTGAAGCAGCGTGCCACTTTTGTGGCCGGCGCGGCTGAAAAAGGCATTGCGCAGCAAAAAGCCGACGAAATTTTCGACTATATGGAAAAATTCGCCGGCTACGGCTTCAACAAATCACACGCCGCCGCCTATTCGCTGGTGGCCTACCAAACCGCCTGGCTCAAAGCGCATTATCCGGCCGAATTTATGGCCGCCACCATGTCGAGCGAATTGGACAACACCGACCAACTCAAGCTTTTTTACGACGACGCGCGCGCCAACGGCCTCGAATTTCTGCCGCCCGACATCAACCAATCCGATTACCGCTTCACCCCCAACAACCAACGCCAAATCCGCTATGCCCTCGGCGCGGTGAAAGGCACGGGCGAAGCGGCGGTGGAAGCGATTGTGGCCGCACGGCAAAGCGGGCCGTTTCAAGATTTGCTCGACTTTTGCGAACGCGTAGGCAAAGCGCACATCAACAAACGCACCGTGGAATCGCTGATACGCGGCGGCGCGTTTGACAGCATCCACCCCAATCGCGCCATGCTTCTGGCCAACATCGATTTGGCCATGAGCAACGCCGAACAAAAAGCGGCCAATGCCAACCAAGGCGGCTTGTTTGACATGATGGAAGACGCCATCGAGCCGGTGCAGCTTGCCGATGCGCCCGAATGGAGCGAATCGGAAAAGCTCGCCGAAGAAAAACAAGTGCTCGGCTTTTACTTTTCCGGCCACCCTTTTGGCCCGTTTGCCGCCGAAGTGCGCCAATTTGCCCCGCTGCGCCTCAACAAGCTCAAGCCGCAGGAGCATGTGCGCGTGGCCGGCTTCGTTACCGCCGTGCGCACCATGATGGGACGGCGCGGCAAAATCGCCTTTGCCACCGTGGAAGACCAAAACGGCCAAGCCGAAGTGATGGTGAGCGGGCAAGTGCTCGAAGAAGCGGCAGGCCGTCTGAAAGCCGACCGCGTGCTGATTATGGAATGCAAAATCAGCCGCGACGATTACAGCGGCGGTGATGCGCTGCGCATCATGGCCAACAGCGTGCTCGATCTCTCCACCGCGCGCGAGCGCTTCGCCCGCAGCGTGCGCCTCAGCTTGGCACCGCATCACGACATTTGCGCATTGGCCGAGCTGATTGAAAGCAGCCGCCAAGAAGGCAGCCGCATCCCGCTGCAATTGAGCTACGGCAACGCAGCCGCCAGCGGCGATTTGCGCCCCGGCGCCCGCTGGAGCATCAGCCCCAGCGCCGATCTGTTTCACCGCCTCGAAGCCCTTTTGGGCGCGCGCTCGATTCAAGTGGGCTGGTAAAGCAAAAGGCCGTCTGAAAATCTTTTCAGACGGCCTTTTTCAATCATCGCAGCAAATTACCAAATATCCGACTTGATGCGCCGCTTCAAGCCCGGGTGCTCAGAGAGCTTGAACTGCGGCTCTTTGCCCAGCTTCAGCTTGGCCTGATAATCTTTGAGCAGCATAAACACCAAGGGCGACAAAGCCAAAATAGCCACTAGGTTGATTAAAGCCATCACGCCCATCGACAAATCGGCCATATCCCACACCAGCGGCACGCTGTTTACCGCGCCGAAATACACCATGCCCAGCACACACATGCGGAACACCGCCAGAATCGTCCAATGGCTTTTGATAAACTGCACATTCGATTCGGCATAAGCATAATTGCCGATCACCGACGAGAAAGCAAACATAAACAAGATAATCGCCAGAAAATCCGCGCCCCACGCGCCCACATGGCTGACAATCGCCGCTTGGGTGAGCTGCACACCGGTGAGCTCGGTGGTGGTGTGCACATCGGAGAGCAGCAGGATAAAGGCCGTGCACGAACACACAATGATGGTGTCGACAAACACGCCCAGCATCTGAATCATGCCTTGGCTCACCGGGTGCTTCACATCGGCTGCGGCCGCCGCATTCGGCGCCGAGCCCATACCGGCTTCATTCGAAAACAGGCCGCGCTTGATGCCCAGCATCATCGCCTGCGCCATCGCCGCGCCGATAAAGCCGCCGGCCGCCGCTTGGAAATCAAATGCTTTATCAAAAATCAGCGCAATCACCGAGGGCACCGCCGATAAATTGGTGGCAATCACATAAAGCGCCATCAAAAGATAGAGCAGCGCCATCAACGGCACAATCGCTTCAGCCACTTTCGACACCCGGCGGATGCCGCCGAAAATAATCGGTGCGGTTAAAATCACCAAGGCCACGCCGACCAGGTGCTTGTTCCAGCCCCATGCCGACTCGGTGGCCGCCACAATCGAATTGGCCTGCACCGCGTTAAACACAAAGCCGAAAGTCAGAATCAGGCTGATTGCAAACACCACGCCCAGCCAATGCTGTTTGAGGCCTTGGGTGATGTAATAGGCGGGGCCGCCGCGGAAATGGCCGTTTTTGTGGTCGCGCACTTTGAAAAGCTGCGCCAGCGATGATTCGGCAAAAGCCGAGCTCATGCCGATCAGCGCCGTTACCCACATCCAAAACACCGCGCCCGGGCCGCCGAGCGACACGGCAATCGCCACGCCGGCGATATTGCCCACGCCCACGCGGCTGGCCAGCCCCGTGGCAAACGCCTGAAACGGCGTGATGCCGTGCGGGTCGTCGCCGGCTTTGCGGCCGCCGAGCATTTCTTTGATGCTGCGCCCAAACAAGCGTACCTGCACCGCGCCGGTGGCAAGGGTGAAGAAAAGGCCGGTGCCCAAAAGCAGATAAACCAAGCCGTTCCACAAGGGGCCGTTGAGGTCGTTAATCCATTGGTGAAATTGTTCGATCATCGTGTGTCTCCAAATTGCGGCGGCCGCATGCCATGCTGCGGGCCAACCGGATGCCTGCATTTTAATAGATTCAACACAAAGATTGTAATTTATTTACAAAAATAAAACGCTGTATTATCAACAATAAAATCAATTTATCATTAATATATTGTTGACAATCATTGATAAAAAGGCCGTCTGAAACGTTTCAGACGGCCTTTTTACGGTTGATTGCAGAATGAAAGTGATACAAGGCAGCAAGGCGCAGACAATACACCGCAGCAACGCCGTAGCACTTTTTTATGCATTTCACTATCGCATTTCAAATCAAGCAGCATGTTGTGCGCATCAGCGACTATCCGCTGCCACCGCTTCAACGATTTTATCCGCCATGCGCGCGCTGGCGCCTTGGTGTTGGCTGATAAATGCCTGTGCTTTTTGCGCATAGTGCGCGCAATCGGCCGGATGGGCGAGCCATTCTGCGACTGCATGCTGCCACTCTTCGGCGCTGAACACCTGCCGCGCCGCACCGGCTTCAAGTGCGCCTCGGCAGGCCGCGGCGAAATTATAGATGGAAGGGCCAAACAGCGTGGGCACGCCGCAGGCAATCGGCTCGATGATGTTTTGGCAGCCGGTGTCCACCAAGCTGCCGCCGACAAAGGCAATATCGGCGGCCAGATAATAGCCGAACAATTCGCCCATGCTGTCGCCTATCCACACTTGCGTGTCGGCGGCCACGGGCTGGTTGTCGCTGCGTTTTTGCACTTTGAAGCCGTGTTGTTGCGCCAAAGAGAAGGCCGTCTGAAAGCGCTCGGGGTGGCGCGGCACAATCACCAGCAAAGCATCGCCGCGATAGGCCTGCCAGGCTTCCAGCAACAGCGCGGCTTCATCCACGCCTTTGTGTTCGCGGGTGCTGGCGCACACCACCACCGCCCTGTTGCCGATGCGCTGCTTGAAGGCCGCCGCACACGCGTGCATGGTTTCAGACGGCGTGATGTCGTATTTGCTGTTGCCGCACACATGCACGTTGGAAGCACCGATAAAGTGCAGCCGCTCGGCATCGGCGGCGGTTTGGGCATAGCAGCCGCGCAGGCCGGCCAGCGCCGGTGCCACCAGCGGGCGGATTTTCAGATAGCCTTGCTGCGATTTTTCCGACAGCCGCGCGTTGGCCAAAAAAAGCGGCACGCCGGCCTCGCGGCAGCCGTGCATCAAATTGGGCCAGATTTCGGTTTCCATCAAAATGCCCAGGCGCGGGCGGTGTTCATCGAGAAACTGGCGGATATAGGCGGGCTTGTCGTAAGGCAGATAGCGGCATTGCGCATCGGGAAAAAGCTGCTCGGCCGCGGCGCGGCCGGTGGGGGTCATTTGGGTGAGCAGCAGCGGCGCATCGGAAAAATATTGTTTCAACGCGGCCGCCAGCGGCACGGCGGCGCGGGTTTCCCCCACCGACACGGCATGTATCCAAACAGGCTGCTGCACAGGCTCTGCCATCGGCGCGCCGAAACGCTCGCCCCAATGCTCAAGATAAGCGCTTGATTTTTGCCCTCTGCGGCGCAAATAGCGGCGGATCAGCGGCGGCGCAACATGCCATAATTGAGTGTAAAGCCAGCGTATGTTCATCAATATAATCTGCCAATCAAACAAAATAACTGCACAGGCCGTCTGAAAGGTTTCAGACGGCCTTTTTGATTATTAATCAAAACGAATGGAATATTTCACCTCGCCGCCCCACGATTCGGAGCCGACGCGGGCAATGGCCTGCACGGCGCGGGTGAGCTGATACATCAATTTCACCGACTGGCTGGCGCTCTCGATGCCGTATTCATAGCCCAAATACAATTCATTGGTGAGCTGTTTGCCCACGGTGAGCACCTGCTCGGCCGGATTAAGCTCGCCCGTTTGGGCATTGCGCGTGCGCTGGCTGGTGAAGCCGAAATCATCCACCAGGCCGATTTTATCGTTGATGTTGCCGGCCAGCCACGCCCCTGCTGCCGCACCCAGCGCGGCTTCATCGCTGTCGCTGCCGCTGCTGGCGCGGTTGAGAATCAGCCACGAAAGCTTGTCTTTCTCGCTCATCGGCTCGTTGGCCACCAAAGTCACGCGCGGATTATTGAGGCTGCCGAGCACTTCCACACCCGCCCCCACCGGCGAGAGCCGCCGCTCGGCGCGGATATTCAGATTGGGATCGGAGAGCGGCCCCACAAACGAAATATTGCCTTTGCTGATTTCCAGATTTTGGCCGTAGGCCTTGTATTGGCCTTTCACCACCGTAACCGTACCCACGCCTTGCACTTCCTGGCCGGGCTTGGCCACCAAATTGAGCCGGCCGCCCAACGTCACATCCAGCCCCGAGCCGCTGAAGCGCACATTATTGTTGAGATCCAGCATTAAATTCATATTCACAGGCGTGGTGGCCACCGGCGCTTTGGGCGCTTCGCCCAATACCACCACATCATCGCCCAGCGTGGGCATGCCGCCTTTTTGAAAGCCGAAATGGCCGGAATCGGCTTTGATGGTGCCGCCCAATGTCACACCGTTGGCTTCGGTGTAGAGCAGCTGCGCTTCGCCGCTGAGCACCAAGCGGCGGTTGGGCTGGTCGAGCGCCTGATATTTATCGAGCACCATGCGCACATTCACATCGGGCTCGATGTTGCGCAAGCCCACCGCGCCGCTGAGCTGCACCGTGCCGCCGCGTTGGAAGCGCAGGCTCTCGATCAGCCAACGCTGCCCTTGCAGGCGCGAGCGCAAGCTGCCGTTGTCGAGCACAAGGCCGATTTCGCGGTTGCGGTAAAACAGATTGTCGCCGTTGAGCGTGCCGTCAAACGAAGGTTCGCCCACGCGCCCGCCAATCGCCGCTTCGCCCAGCAGGCTGCCGCGCAGGCTTTGTCCGATGGGCAGGAAATTGCGAAAAGCATCCAGATTGGGCGCGCTGATGCGCAATCGGCCGCTGATGGGCGCGAGCATAATGTCGTTGCCGAATTGCTGGCTGATCACGAGGTTGCCGCCCACCGTGCCATAACCGGTCACGCCCTCGAGCGTGCTATCGATGCGGCCGTTTTGAAAGCGGGTGTTGAGCGAGAGCGCGCCCAAGCCCAGCATCTGCTTGCGGTAGGGCAGCTCAATGTCACCGCTTTGGCGGCGGATATTGAAATAGCCGCGTGCGTTTTGGCTGTAGGATAAATCCCAATCGCCGCTGAGCACCAAATTATGCTGCACCGGCAGCGTGTAGAAATTGTGCAGCTCCGACACCGCCAGATTTTGCGCCGAGCCTTTGGTGGTGATGCCGTTTTTCGCATCCCAAATAAATTGCTCCAAATTCAGGCTGCCGCCCATGGCCGACCAGCGCGCGGCACTCATCACCACGCGCTCGGCACCGGCTTCGAGATTCATGCGGTTTTGCAGCTTGAGGTTGAATGCGCCGCTGATGTCGAGCACGCTGAGCACACCCTTCCATTGGTTTTGCTCGTTGAGGCCGCCGTTGGCATCGATTTCCAGCTTGTAAGGCTTGCCGCCCAGCGCCATGCTGCCGCCGCCGTTAATCCGATGGCTGCGCCCGGTGCCTTTGGCAAACAGATTCACCGCATCCACCACCGTCGGCTCGCTGCTGCCGGGTATTACGATGCGGTTGCCCTTCAGCTCGATATCGAGCGGCCGGCTGTAATCGGGCGAGCCTTGCAGCTTGAAATCGAGCTGGTTGATGGCCACGGCTTTTTGTATGCGCACATTGCGCGCCTGCCCGCTCAAATTGGCTTCGATTTTGCTCGGCTCGCCGGCCACATAGCCTTTGGCCACAATCAGGCCGCTCAAGCCGAAGCCGAAGCGCTCGAGGTCGGGTGCGTTGATGTCGAGATTGAGGCGGTCGCCCGCCTTGCCGAAGCTGCCGTTGGTTTTGATGCTGTTGCGGCCGAGCAAGATATCGGCCACGGCTCGGGAAAGATGTGCCTGCTCATACACTACATCGGCGCTGCCGCGCAGCGGCACGCCTGAGAGCACGCTGGGGCCGAACTGCATTTTGCCGCTGAAAATATTGTTGGCCAGCTCGCCCGCCACATTGATGTCGCCGTTGACACGGCCGTCGGGAAAGGCGGGATTAAGCTTGCCCGGGTTGAAATCTTTACTGTTGATGGCCAGCTGCAGCGCCTGGTTTTTAAACAACTCCAAGCGGCCTTCGGCATTCATTTCGCCGCCGCCGTTGGGCAGAATTTGCGCTTTTTTCAGCAACACGGTTTGCTGGCCGAGCGCGGTGTCGTTTTGCAGCTGCACCAGGCCGCTGCTTTTCGCTGTGCCGGTGTCGAATTGCCACGCGGTTTCGGGGGCATCAAAGCCGCCTTTCACGGTGATTTCGCCGTTGAGGCTGCCGCTGAGGTTTTGTTTGAGCGCATCGGCGGCCACAATATCTTGCAGCAGCAGCGCCAAATCGAGCGCCTGCTTATCGGTGTTGATGCTGCCGGAGAGCTTGAGCTGCCCTTTTTTCAGCAATTGCGCGGTGAGGTCTGAAATGGTTATCAAGCCATCGTCGTTTACCGTGAATTCGCCCAGCAAGGTGCGCACCGGCATGCCGCCTGCATCGGCGGGCGCCGCGGCGCTGTTGAGCAAATCGATCGAGCCTTCCAGCGCCAAGCCTTCTGCGAATGCCGGCACCACGGTGGCGTCAAAATCCAGCTTGGCTTCGGGCAGGCCGGCGATAAAGGCTTGCGGGTTGATGCCGTCGCCCTTGATTTGGATATGGTCGATTTTTTCATTCAGTTTTTCAGCAAACGGGTGCAGCATGGTTTCTGCATTGAGGCTGATGCCTTTGCCGGAAAGATGGGTGCGCGCGCCCACATCTTGCAAGCTGCCGCTCAAACGCACATGGTTTTCCACGCTGATGTCGTCGAGCACACCGGTGCTGTCGAAAGCACCGTTGAGCGCAAACGGCGTTTGCAGGCCGAGCGTGATGCGGCCGGCCGACACGCTCCAAGGCGTTTGCAGGTCTTGCACATTCAATAAGTGCTGTTGATGGTTATATTGATAAGCCAGCTGAATGCGGCGCAGCAGCAGGGTTTGCTCTTTGCCGCTGGTGATGCGCCCCACCTCCACGCTGTCGACAGCCACAGCCAAAGGCAGGCTCACGCTCTTGGGCAGCCCGCTTGAAGGCGTGGGCTCTTGCGGCGGCACGGGCTTGCTGGTGATGTGGACGTCGCCGGCGGCAATGCGCTGGATATGCAGCTTTTTCTGCCACAATTCTTGCGGTTGCCAGCGCAGCACAAAGCTGCTGATGTCCACATCGGCACCTTCGGTTTCGATGCGCCATTCATCGCCGTGAAAGCCTTTGAGTAAGGTGCCTTGCAGCGTTTTCGAGGTGATGTTTACGCCAAACCAAGCGGGCAGGCGATAGAGGCCGAAGCGCAAGCCCGATTCGGTGGATGCGAGCCAAGCCACGAAACCGCACAGCAGCAGCACTGCCAGCACCAGCGCCCATACGATGCCTTTGAGCCAGCGGCGTTTGGCGGGCTTTTTTTCAGGCGGCTTGCCGGCATGCTCTACAGCGTTTTCAGACGGCATCGGGGCAATATCGGTTGTTTGCATCATTAAAATCGGGTTCCCAGGCTGATGTGCCAGCGCAGTTTTTTATCTTGATGGCCGTAAGCCACGTCAAACGAGAAAGGCGCCACCGGGCTGAACCAGCGCACGCCCACGCCGGTGCCGTGTTTGAGCGTCATTTCTTTGAAATTGTCGGCCGCATCGCCCATATCGTGGAACACGGCGGCAGAGAAGCTTTTGGTAACCGGATATTGGTATTCCAAGCTGGCCACGGCCAACGCACGCTCGGGCAGCACCGAATTATTGGGCCCCTCAAGGCCGATACTGTCGAGCTCGTAGCCGCGCACCGATGTGGCGCCGCCGGTGCGAAATTGCAGGGTAGAGGGCACATCTTTATCTTCTTTGGCATACACATAGCCCAATTGGCCGCGCACGATAAAGGTGCCGATTTTTTTGTTTTCCGGGGTGAAATAATAGCCGGCGCGGCCGGTTGCCCGCGCCACTTGGGTGGATGAAAGCAAAGTGCCCAAGGTGCTGCCGATTTTGCCGTCGAGATAATAGCCGTTTTCGGGGCGCAGCAGCGTTTCGATATTTTGGCGCTTCCACGAAGCGGTGAGCATGGTGGCGTGGCTGCGGCCGAGATCATAATCGGTGTCGGGCACGCGGCGGCTTTCGGTGATGTATTCGAGGCCGAGGCGCGATTCGATGCCGTCCCGGTCGCGCACATGCCACACACCGCTGCTCAAGGCATTTTTTTCCAGATTTTGGGTGGTGGAGCGGGTGTAGGACACATTGGAGGTCCAATAATGGCCGTGATTGTCGCGCGGCTGGCTGATACCGGCGGCCACCGTGGTTTCATATTTATCACCATCCACCACCACCGAGCCGATGTAGCCGCGGTTGAAGAGATTATAATAATCATAGCCCACGCGCCCACCCGGGCCGTATTCCGAATCATAGCGCAAGCCCACTTCCAGCTTTTGCCGTTTCACTTCCGACACCGCCACTTTTACCGGCACACGGTCACCCTGCATATTTTCAAAATCGGCCTGCACCGATGCACCGGAATAATGGCCGTCCTGCTCCAGCGCCTGCTGGTAATCGAGCAGCTTATCCAAATCATAAGGAGAACCGGGAGAAAATCGCGCCAGCCCGCGCGCCACACTCACCGGATAACGCTGTGTGCCGCTGATGTCGATATCGCCGAAATACACCGGCTGGCGGCTTTCCACCGTCACGCTCAAGTCGGCCGTGTTTTGCGTCGGATTGATGGTGGCCTGGCTGTGGGAAAGCGTGGCGAGCGGGTATTTTTTGCGGGTAACTGCCGAGAGCACGGCGGTTTTGCTGCTGCTCCAATCGCTTTGGTTAAACGCATCGCCCACAGGCAAAGACCAATTATTCAAAGCATTTTTATAATAGGCCGACAAATCTTCGTCTTGCAGAATATCGCCCAAAATCGCCACGCCCACATTTTCAATTTTGGTTTGCGGGCCGGGCGCCACCGCCACCACATAGCCTTCACCCGCGGGCGACACGGTAACGCGGCCATTGAAATAGCCTTTGGTGCGCAACATAGTTTGCACGTTATCAGGCGCATCTTCGGCCAAAAAACCCACCTGCTCGCGATCAAGCACTTCTTGCTGCTGCTGGGTGATCAGCGGCAGGTATTCTTGCAGCATGGCCTTGACTTCGCTGTTGTCGGTACGGATTTCCACCGGATATTTCAGCGGCAGGTTGCCGCCTTCTTCCTGCGTTTGCGCGGCCTTATCTTCAGCGGCAGCACGGCTGCCCGAGGGCACATAATCGGCCGCCTTCGGCTGCTCGAAGGCAGGCTCATCGGCAAACGCTTGTGCACAGGCAAGCGCCAGCGTGGTCATCATCAGGGTGGCGGTGTGTTTGTTCATATGAATAAAAAAAGGCAATACGGCGTCGGCTCGGCAACAGGCATAAACGGCGATTCTAACATCATTTTCAGCGCGTTGCAGAAGCCCTCAGGCCGTCTGAACGCATCAGCGCAAATTGGCGGCTAGGTGAAGCTGCTGCGGGCGCGGCGGCCAATTTTTTCAACAAAATATCCGGCCACTGCATAAGACATTCAAAACCTGCGCCGGTGCACGAAAAAATAAAAGTTGCTGTTTATTCCAAAAAACATGCCAAATAATAACATATTCGTTTAATAATATTTATTTTTATGGCTGTTTGTTCTATTTTCAAAAACAACACCCCAAAGCAGGTATTTTATTTTAGAATATTAGCCTTTCTTAACATTATTTAAAGGAATCATCATGGCAAGCGGAAATCCGATTCTCCATATGATGAACCGTGTGAGCCTGGTCAAACAAATCGTCATCGGCTTGGTGCTCGGCATCGCGCTGGCGTGGCTCTCGCCGCAAGCGGGTATGGCCGTGGGGCTCTTGGGCAACCTGTTTGTGGGTGCGCTTAAAGCCGTGGCGCCGGTGTTGGTGTTTGTGCTGGTGATGAGTGCGATTGCGCAGCATCAAAAAGGCAACGAAGCTTATGTGAAGCCGATTATCGTGCTTTATATCATCGGCACTTTTCTGGCCGCGCTCTCGGCCGTGATTGCCAGCTTTATGTTTCCCACCAACATTATTCTCGTGCCCACCGGTGGCATCGACGTTACCCCGCCCTCGGGCATTGTGGAAGTGTTGAAAACGCTGCTGATGAATCTGGTGGCCAACCCGGTAAACGCCATTGCCAATGCCAACTACATCGGCATTCTGGCTTGGGCGCTGGTGCTGGGCGCGGCTTTGCGCCATGCCTCGGAAGGCACCCGCACCCTGATTGCCGATATGGCCGATGCCGTGTCGACCGTGGTGAAATGGGTAATCCGCTTTGCACCTTTGGGCATTTTCGGCCTAGTGGCTTCCACCATTGCCGAAACCGGCTTCGGCGCGCTGGTGAGCTATGCCAAGCTGATTACCGTACTGGTGGGCTGCATGTTGTTTATCGCGCTGGTGGTCAACCCCATCATCGTGTGGTGGAAAATCCGCAGCAATCCTTATCCGCTGGTGTTTACCTGCCTGCGTGAAAGCGGCGTCACCGCCTTTTTCACCCGCAGCTCCGCCGCCAATATTCCGGTGAATATGGCGCTGGCCAAAAAGCTCAACCTGCATGAAGACACTTATTCCATCTCAATTCCGCTGGGCGCCACCATCAATATGGCCGGCGCAGCCATCACCATCACCGTGCTGGCGCTGGCAGCCGCCCACACCGAGGGCATCACGGTGGATTTCTGGACCGCCATTTTGCTCAGCCTCGTGGCCACCGTCAGCGCCTGCGGCGCATCCGGCGTGGCCGGCGGCTCGCTGCTGCTGATTCCCTTGGCGTGCAGCCTGTTCGGCATTTCCAATGATGTGGCCATGCAGGTGGTGGCCGTGGGCTTTATCATCGGCGTGGTGCAAGATTCTTGCGAAACTGCGCTCAATTCCTCAACCGATGTGCTCTTCACCGCTGCAGCGGATATCGGCCGCCAACGCAGCAACGGCAGCTTGTAAGCGGTTTGAAATAACAAAAGGCCGTCTGATGAAACCCAGTGAGATAAATAAACAGGGGGGGTGAGATATTTGGGATAAATTTGGATATAGTGGGATATGGTGGTATGGTGGTTTTGAAACTTTGTTGCACTGAGTGAAATAAATTAAACGGGCAGATTTGCCCGTTTTTTTGTTGGTCATACGCCTTTGGAAAGTGCTTTTAGAGCGATGTCGAGAATATTGTCCTCGGCACCACGTTGGAGTTTGCCCTTGCCGCTGATGGGTAGGTATGGGCGGGCGGGTAAGGTGAGTTTTTTGCCGCGCCCGGCTTGGCCGCCTAGGTGGTGGATGGCGGCGTATTTTTTGTTGCTGCCGATGCGGGCGAAGTCGGTGCCTGCGCGACTGGTGATAGAGGCGGCTAGTTGGCCGCTTTTTTGCAGGGTTTTGCCGCCGTTGCTGGCGGCGCGTTGGCTTTGTTTCCATTTGTCACCGCCCCAGCTTTCATCTTCGAAGTTGTCTTCTGTGAGGGCAACGAGCTCGGTGGCGATGCCGCGCATCATGGGGCGGTTGTCGGTGGCGTTTTTGAGCAGTTGGGCAAGGCCGCGCTCTAGGTCTTTGGTGTCAAGGTTGATTTCAAGCATCCGGTTACCCTTTCAGCAGGTTTTGCGCCCATGTTAGCTGTGATGGGGTGAGTGCGTTTTGGAATTTGCTGTCGGTCATCATTTCTTTGAGTGCTACGCGGGCGATGTCGGGGTGGGCGGCTTGGGCTTTGTCTACGGCGATACCGGCCATGCGCGACAACATGGATTGGCCGGGGTTACTGTTGAAGCCGGGGCTGGGGGCGATGAATTTGCCGTCTACGCGGATGCCGGTGCGTTGGGCGTGGCGCTGTTCGCCGGTGTATTCGTTTTGGCCGATGTCGACGGTTTGGGTTTCGAGCTCGGCGCGGGGCAAGGCACGGCGGGCGCCTCGGGATTCGGAGAGCGGTTTGACGCGGCAGCGGCAGCGGTAATCGAGCGGCGGATACATGGTGTTCCAAATGGGGTCGGTGGCTTCATATACCCTGCCGTGCATCAGGCGGTGGCTGTCGCGGGTGCGCTCGTCGTTGATGGCGATGTATTCCCAATAGGGGTGGGTGTCGAGGCTGTCCATCATCTCTACATAGCGGCCGGCCATGTAGGCGGATTGGGTGTTGGTGAGGTAGATGGTTTTTAATCGGTGCGGGCTGCCGAGCTGCACGGTTTGTATTTTGCCGGTGTCGGGATGGGCGATTTCCTGACGCCCCCACCAGCCTTTGCTTTGCAGCACGGGGGTGAGCTCTGCTTGAAATTCTTCCAGCGTTTGCCCTGCTGCAATGGCTTTGTTAACGGCTTGGTAGATGTCGCTGACGATATCCATGCGGGTGGTTTTGGCGATGGTGAAGGCGGTGGCGTGGGCATCATCAAGCATATCCTGCCAATCCCAGCTGATGTCGATGCGCTTTTGCTGCAGATAGGCGATGGCGGCTTCGGGCTGCATGCCGAACACGGCTTTGATGTCTTCGGGGCTCATTGCCGCTCCTCACGCGCTTCGATGCGGCCGATGAGCCCGGCCATAAAAATCAATCTGGCCAACTCGTTTTGCAGGGCGGTGTCGTCCATTTCGGGGTAGGCGTTAATCAGTTGCTCCAGCGCGGCTTCGGGGCTGCTGCCTTGCTGCAAACGGCTGATCAGGGTGTCGGTGAGGTTGTGGCCTTGTTGATTCAGACGGCCTGCGTTGAACGGCAGGCTGTCGATAACCATGCCGGCATCGGACCGGTGGTGCGGCTCGGCAAAGTCGGCAGCACGCGGCGCGGGTGTGACGGCAGCATCGACAATATCGCCTTCTTGCAGCTTGTAGGTGCGCATCCAGTATTCTTTGCTGAGCTGCACGCCGCAGTTGGTGAGGATTTGGTCACGCTCGGCCTGCTCTTTGCCGACTTGCTCTTCTTCGTATAACTCAAACTGCGGGCATTCGGCTTCATCGCCGAAGTTCAGGCGGCATATCCATTGAATCAGCTCGTTGATACAGCCCTCAATGATGCGGCAGTCGTTGTCGCGGATATCTTGGGTGACTTCCAAGCCGGCTTGGGCGCTGGCGTGGGTGCTGTCTTTTTCGGTGGTTTGGTCTTGGCCGAGCAAGGCGATGGCGATTTCTGAGCGGCAATAGCGGATAAATTTATCGAACGCATCGGTGCTGCCGGCTTTGCCGGTGGCTTCTTTGACGTCGACGCTGGAATCGTTGGGCATGACGGCCACGGAATTGCCCAGCAGCTGCTCGAGGGAATCAAGCAGCATATCGTCATCGCGCGCGGTGTTGCTGCGCGGGGCTTTGCCGATAATCCACGGGGCGCCGAATTTCTCTAAAAATTCCATCCAATACTTCAGGCCGCCGCGTTTGAAAATGGTCGCCCAATACACTTTCGACAATTCGCCGATACCGTAGGGATTGGTATAAGCCGCTTCGTGTTGCGCCAACAGGAATTTCAGAGGCTTGAGCGGCTCGCCGTTGGGCTGCTCGGCGGATTGGAACAGCAATTCGTTTTCGGCATTGAAGCAGAACCATTCGGGCGGCTTGGCAATGATTTGTGCGGGCAGCCATTGGCTACCGGTTTGCCAGATGATTTCCAGCGGCTGGTAGCCGAAAAAGCAGGCATTTTGGATATCGGAGAGCAAGCGCCATAGATCAATGTTGCTCAAATAGTCTTCAATTAACTCCACGGCAACGGGGGCGGCATCGTTGGCAATAATGCGCCATTCCATCGCTTTGACGGCGGACTTGCGCCGGAAGACATGACTGCCGACCACGGGGTCGGCCAGCAGCTCTTTATAGACGGTGATGTCTTTGCCGAGCTTTTTTAACACAGGGTCGGGATTGGGCAGCCAGCCGCCGAAGCCCATGCCTCCCCACGGGGTGCGGCCGGTGACGGCGATGTGAGCGGAAAGGTCAGCTTGTTTGACGGCGACTTGGCCGGCGGCGGTTTTGAGCTTGAAGTGGGGCTTTTTCATGGTGTTTTCCTTGGCGGTTTGGCAAGCCTGCGGCTTGCTGCCCTCTCCCTAGCCCTCTCCCACGGGAGAGGGAGCAGGTGGTCAGTATCCTTTGGTCAGGCGGCTGATGCGGCGCACTTTACGGCTGGCCACGCGCACGGGGCCGCTGTTGAGTTCGCGGCTGGCGTAATGCGCTAACACAAAGGCTATGCCGGCATCACCGTGGCGTTTGCGGCCGTCCTGCCCTTTAGTGCGGGTGGCGGGGATGCGCGGCACACCGTTTATCAGCTCGAATGCGCGCAAATCGTTCAAGATATCTTCGTCTTTGGGCAGGCCGTCTAACGTGCCGTCTTCCAGCGCGGCTTTAAAGGGGGCGGTGTGGATGCGGTACCAGTTTTCCGACAGCATAACGGCTTCTACCGTTTCGGCGCCGAATTGGTCTTGCATCGTTTCGGCCAGCGATTGGCCGTTGCCGCGGGCATCCAGCGCGGCACCGAGCAGATTGGGCAGGCCGCGCAACAGATGCGCCATAATCTGCTCTTGCTGGGCAAACGGCATATTACCCAGCTCCAATACAAACGGCGGTTTGAGTTGCAGGTTTTTTTGCTGCAACAGCGGCACCAACACAGTGCGGTCGCCGCTGCGGGCAAAGTCTTCGCCGACAAAGCTGGTGCGGCTTGGGTCGAGGCCGTCCAGCAGCGGCTGCAACACATCGTTTATCCAGTCGGCCACCTCGGCGGCGCGGCGCGGCTCGGGCAGCAGGCCGAAAGCATCGGTTTGGTCGTAGCGGATAACGGGGCTGTATGGTGACATGCGGCTTTCAATCAATGCCCGATTCAGCCAGCGCCCGCCGCCGTTTTTGGGGATACAGTCCAACTCTTCGCTGGCATCTTCACCGTAGAAGTCACGGATTTCTTTGCACCATACGGCCTCGCCTTCGGGCGTCCACTCGCGCCCCAAGCGCAGGCAGATGCGGCGGTATAAGCCTTGCTCCACCGCTTCATCAAATGGGATGCGGTGGATGGAATACGGCTTTTTACCGGCGCGAACATCGGTAATCAGCTCATTAAACGGGTTGTCCACGCCATCGTGGGTGCTGATGATGTGTACTTGACCGCCCCACATCAGCAGTGCCATGGCGGCTTTAAGCAATTCGCCGAGCTGGTCGTGGAAGGCGGCTTCGTCAATAATCACGCGGCCTTGTTTACCGCGCAGGTTGGAGGGACGGCTGGACAGTGCGGTGACGCGCCAGCCGGAAGCAAAGCGGATAACGAAGGCCAAAATGGCCTGTTTGTCATCGCCCTCAACAAACACTTCCTCTGTTTCGGTGATTTCACCCGCAGCGAGGTTGTAAAACTTTGCCCAGTTGGCACAGTCGCGGATAAATTCCAGTGCCATGTCTTTGTTGTAGCCGATATACCAGGCATCCATGCCGCTACCGGATGCGGCCAGCAAGGCGGTGTCGGCGGCCTCGCCCCAGCTTAAGCCGATACGGCGCGACTTTTCGCACAGCTTTACCGGCGACTGATCCGCACACCATGCCTGCTGATACGGCAGCAGCGCCATCGGGGTGCGGTCTTCGGCTTGGGCTTTGACGGTTTCACTCATGAGGCAATGCCCAAAATCTGTTTGCGGATGGCTTCGGCTGCTTCATCGCTCAAGCCGCCTTTTTTGGCCTGCTTGGCCACATTTTCGGCGGCGGCAGCCACTTTGGCTTTGACTTTGGCCTGATATTCTTTCAGGCGCGTGCTGGCGGAAATCAGGCCGCTGATTTTGCGCGAGCCTTCGGAAATCACGCCGAAGCGGTCGAGCGCATTTAATTCTTCAGACGGCATTTCACCAATCTGCACCAGCGCATCAAACAATTCGGTTTGCAGCATGGCCATGAGGGCTTCGCTGCGGGTGTCGCCTTCATCGGCGGCGCCCTCGGCAATCAGGCGGGCGGCTTCGGTGCTGGCTTTGATGGAAGCAAAGCGGCGCTCTACTTTTTGGCCGTAGCGATGCACGGCGGAGCGGCTGATTTGGTAGCCCTCGGCTTGCAGCCAGTCGGCCAACTCGGTGTAATCCGCGAAGCCTGATTCGACCAGGCGGCGTTCGAGGGCATGGCGGACGGTTTCGGGCAATAAATCAATGCTGGAGCGCGGTGCCATATCAGCCCTCCCAGTATTTTTCGGGGCGGGCGATGCCGGGCTGGCAATCGATGGTGTATTCGACGATATCGACACCCAAGCGTGAAAGGTCGGCAAACCATGCGCCGGAGGGCTGCTTCACCAGCTCAATCAGGCGGCGGTCGGCCAGATAATCGAGGTGCTGGCGCACTTCGACGGCGGTGGCATCGGCATAAATGCTGCGGATGACATCAAGGATAAAATGCTCGTGCGAGGTAATCGGGCGGGCTTTGTCGAGCATGGCGAGGATTTGCCAGCGCATGCCTTCGCGGCGGATTTTCTGCATCATTTCTTTTGGCTCTCCATTTTGTAAATATCGCTCATGATGTTGTAAACCGCGTCTACTTTGGCTTCGAGCTTGCTTTCGTTGCGGATGTGGTCTTCACGGCGCACGTAATCGAGCGGCAGCTGGCGCAGCAACTCGTTGTGGCTTTGCTCGACGGTGTCGAGCTTGGTTTGGATTTTTTCCAACAAAGCCAGTCGTTCGTCCAATGCGTTTTTGAATTGGGTAAACAGGATTTTGCCGAAGCCGAAGCATGTGCCGAGAAAGGTGAGGAAAAAGCTGACCACCTGCCAAAACTCGATATTGATGATGTTTGCCTCGCTCATTTAAGGCCAGCCTTTCTCTTCGTATTCTTGGCACAGCACGCAGCGGGTGCAGCCTTTGACGGCTTGTTGGCGTGCGCCCGGTATCGGCTCGCCACAATCTTCGCAATGGCTGCGGCTCATGTGGTTTTCAGGTAGCCTGTGTTTGGCCAAAGCCTCGGCCAAGAAAATCGCTTCGCGCTCGGCCGCTTGGTCGCAAAAATCATTCATGGTTCAGACGGCCTTTCTCATACCACGTTTGCCAGCCGCCGATTTGCGTTTCCAGCTTTTGGGTGTATGCGCCGTATGCCACGGCATGGTTTAACAATTGTTGGGGTGAGCCGCCGGCCGGGCGCTCGGGGCGCTCGTGTTTGGCCAGCAGCTCGTGAGGGGCGCTCGGCATTTCTGCCGTGCGGATGGTTTTAATCGGGGTAGCCGAGGGCGCGGTTGTAGAGGCGCAGGCTGTGAGCGCCGAGGCCGCTATGGCAAGCGCCGCTGCTTTTTTCATCTTTTGCAATCGCATCGGGTATCTCCTGTTTCAGACGGCCTTGCTCGGCATCTATGGCTTGCATGGCTTTGGCCAGCTTGGCCGATTGGGCTTGGGCAAAATCAAACCATTTCTGCTTATCGGCGGCGGCTTCGGCCAGCGCGGCGCTGTATTGCTGCTCGGCGCTCAGGGCAGCCGCCTGATAAGTGGCGATGATTCCGGCTTTTTCGGCGGCGGCTTTTTTAGAGGCCGTCTGAAAGCCGTTTTGGTAGGCCATGGCGGCCACCGCAGCCATTAGCGCGATGGGATAAAGCAGCTTGAGGGCGGCCACGCTAATCTCTTTATTCATGCTCGGCCTCGCGTTTGTTGATTGCAGCCACTTGCGGCACGGCGGCAATGCCGCGCTTGATGAGCGCATAGCCGCCGACCATGCCGCCATATGCCCACCACAGCCATTCGGGTGCTTCGGGATGCAATATAAATTTAACCGTCATTGCGGCGGCGGCCACGTTTGCCCACAGCTTGGTGTGGGAGATTTGGCCGTTGGCGGGGTTGGTGATGAGGCCGGCGAGCCATTGGAAAAAGCGCTTCATTTTTGGCTCACTTTGATTTCGTCAAACAGCACATACAGCACGGCCATCAGCACAAACCAGCCGCCATAGGTGATGTTGTGCAGCATGGCCAGATAAGCGATATAGGCAATGCCGGCTTTGGCGGCCAGGGCGGCAATGATGATGGCAACGGCTTTCATTTTTTTGCCTTTCTGCGCTGCTTGGCGGCGCGGCGCTGTTTGGCCACGCTGCTTTTGCGGGCGGCGCGGCGGGCTTGGGCAACGCCGCTGCGGCGGCTTGGCACGGGGAAGCCAATCAGTGCGATTGGAGCCGGTGTCGGCACAATTTGAGGCGCGGTCGTTGTGCGGCCTAATGCCGCCAGCGTTAAGGCAATCAGCAGTTTTTTAGTCACGATAGCCCACCCCGTCTGCATTGTCGTTGGCGGCATGGCTGAGGTTGTCGGCCACGCGGCGCACCCAGCCTTTGCCGAAGCTGCCAAAAGTGGAAAGTTTGGTGTAAAAGCGCAGGCGCTCGGCGTTGAAGCGCATCAAGAGGTCGTTTTCCGGCAGCTTGGACACGGCAGATAAGGTGGCGGGGCCGACAATGCCGTCATCGGCCACGGCGGCGGCGCGTTGCAGCATACGGGCGGCATTGCCGTTGCCGTGGTTCACCGCCGCATCGAAGAATTGCCAGCTCACGGCTTCAGGCAGCTCGTCGCATTGGTAACGCAGCCAAAAAGCGCGATAGTAGATTTCACGCGCCTGCTCGCGGGTCATTTGGCGCATCTGGCCGCTGTAGCCGTTGGCCAGCGCGGTGCGCTTGGTAATGCCCCAGTTGGTTTCGCCGCCGGGGTCGCGCGGGTGGTTGACGTAGCCGCCTTCGTGGGCGATCAGGCGGTTGAAGAGTTTGTCGAATAAGGCTTTGGACATGGAAAAATCCCTGTAACTTTTGATGGGTTACAGGGATTTTGGGGGATTTTAAAGGGCGGGGCTTTTAAGGCGCTTTAAAGATTAGTGTTCAGGATATTGCGGCTTTTTCTTGTCCATCAGCTTTTTGAGTTCTTCTTTTCGGCTTTGAATCAACCTGCTTGGCAAAAACATCGAATAGAAAACAGAGATACAGGCCAAGCATAAGTATGCGTGTTCAAACAGTTTAATCAGATTGCCATCCTGATACTCCGGTTTGTTGTTCAGCAACACCACAACAAATACGCAAATCAAAACGGCCAAATAAGTGTAAAACAACATAGAATGTTTACTGTATTTCTGTCCCTGCAACTGCTCTCTGACTTGAAGCTGCCGCCAGTTGGCATCTTCATCAAAGCGCATATCGCTGAACAAGGTCATGATGGCAATCAGGAAGCCTGCCAAAATAGCAAATACATTGATGATTAAATCTATGGCTTTTTCGTTGCCATGAACGAAAG
>ERZ650312.327-NODE-327-length-26404-cov-8.105127_pt1 | contig 26404 bp, 21 predicted proteins | sample MGYA00376248_ERZ650312 | MGnify/ENA primary metagenome ERZ650312 (study PRJEB26733, sample SAMN07839316) | wastewater metagenome | biome: urban; feature: wastewater treatment plant; material: waste water | place: USA: North Carolina | collected 2016-07-28 ... | reverse complement strand
AGTAAAGTAATTTATCTTTCCTTGAAAAACTCCAAATATTCCACCGTGGTTTTCTATATATGTGAGGTGGAAAAAGTTATTTATTATAGGTATTGAATACCCCATTTCTCCACCTGAAATATTATACATATATAGTTTGCTTAATTGATCGATTGCAGTTAACCCTATTATTAAAATTATCAGATACATATATACTCCTACCCTATTTCTTTCAGTACTGCAGCACATCTAGGACATACGTCAGTGTGTGTTGGATCTTGACCTACTTTGACATCGTATTTCCAACATCTCTCACATTTCTCACCATCTGCTTTTTCAATGTATATAGATATTCCTTCGATTTCAGAATTATTTGCTTCTTCTGACACCCTCTCAACTTGCGAAACAATGAAAATATCTGCTATTTCATTTGCTTCTTTATCAAAAATAAACTTGTATTCGTCATTTGTAATATTTAATTTAACTCTAGCATCTAATGAATGCCCTATCAATCCTGTTTGTCTTGCTTCTTCTAATTTTCTATTTACTTCTTTTCTAATCTCTGCTATTTTTTTCCATTTAGTTGCAAGTTCTTCATTTTTATGACTCTCATTGAATTCTACCCATTTAGATAAAAGAACACTTTCTTCTTCTTTTACACCAGCTGGTATTCTTTCCCAAATTTCTTCTGCTGTAAACGATAACACTGGTGCAATTATTCTAACTAATACTCTTAGTGCCTCTGCCATAACAGTTTGTGCACTTCTTCTATCTAGAGAATCATCTTTTTCGCAATATAGTCTATCTTTTATTATATCCATGTAGAAAGCTGACATATCTATCGAACAGAAATATGTGATTTCTTGGAATAAACTATAAAATTCATAGTTGTCATAATGCTTAGTTGTTACTTCTTTCAATTCTTCTAATTTATGCATTGCCCATTTATCTATTTCTGGCATATCTTTGTAGTCAACTTTTTCACTGTAATTAAAGTCATTAAGATTCCCCATCAAGAATCTTGCTGTATTTCTTATTCTTCTATATGCATCTGACATTTGTTGAAGTATATTATCTGATATTCTCACATCTTCTCTATAATCAACTGATGAAACCCATAATCTCAATATATCTGCCCCATATTTTTCAATAACATCCTTAGGATATATTGTATTTCCTATAGATTTTGACATTTTCTTTCCTTGTCCATCATTTACAAATCCATGTGTTAATACTCTCTTATACGGTGCATCTTTTGTTGATGCAATTGATGTTAACAAAGATGTTTGGAACCAACCTCTGTGTTGATCACTTCCTTCAAGATATAAATCTGCTGGTCTTGGAAGATTTCTTGGAGCTAATACCGCTCTATGAGATACTCCTGAATCAAACCATACATCCATTATACTTCTTTCTTTTCTAAGTTTTATATTTGTTAAGTTATATTTATTTAGTAATTCTTCTCCAATTATTTCTTCAGCACTATATTTCCACCACATATCAGTACCTTCTTTTGCAACTACTTCAATAACTTTATTCATTATTTCTGGCTCATAAATAACTTCATTTGTTTCAGTGTTATAAAATAATGGAATAGGTACTCCCCATACTCTTTGTCTAGAAATTGTCCAATCAGGTCTTGTTTCTAACATTGCATTTATTCTATTTCTTCCCCAATCAGGAACAAATTCAACTTCTTTTATTGCGTCTAGTGCATTTTTTCTAATATCACTTTCATCAACACTTATAAACCATTGCTCTGTTGCTCTAAATATAACTGGTTTCTTACTTCTCCAGTCATGTGGATATGAATGCGTGATTTCCTTATGCGCTAACAAATGCCCTGTTTCTTTTATATCCTCAAGTATTACTCCGTTTCCTTTTCTATAAAACAATCCTTCATATTTTCCTGCTTCTTTAGTAAAATGACCTTTGTCATCAACTGGTGATAATATTCCAAGTCCGTACTTCTGACCAACATTGTAATCGTCTACCCCATGTCCAGGCGCAGTATGTACACATCCAGTTCCTGCTTCATCTGTAACGTGGTCCCCAAGCATAACTAATCCTTCTCTATCAATAAATGGATGTTTGTAATGTAAATTTTCTAAGTCTTTCCCTTGTACTTCTTTTATTAACTCATAGCTAAGACCCATATCAGAAAATGCTTTTTCAGCTAATTTTTCTGCTAATATTAAATTTCCTTTATCTGTTTTATAAATACCATATGTAAAGTCCGCATTAACTGATATCCCTAAATTTGCAGGTAATGTCCAAGGTGTTGTTGTCCATATAACAAAGCTAGACTCTAAGCCTAATTTTTCTGTTACATCAGCAGATCCTTCCATCTTTACATAGATTGATGATGAGACAACATCTTTATACTCTATTTCTGCTTCTGCTAATGCTGTTTCTGTTGTTGGTGACCAATATACTGGCTTTAATCCTTTATATATATACCCATTTTCATATATTTCTTTGAATACTCTTAACTGTTCTGCTTCATAGTCAGGATTTAATGTAAGATACGGTGCATCCCATTCCCCTAGTATCCCTAATCTTATAAATTCATCTTTTTGCTTTTGTACCCATTTTTTTGCATATTTTTGACATTCTTGTCTTATTTGAAGAGGAGTCATTACTTTTGCTTTTTCCCCTAATTCTTCCATTATTTTCCATTCGATTGGAAGTCCGTGCGTATCCCATCCTGGAACATATGGTGCATTGAATCCTCTTAATCTTTTGTATTTTAAGATTATATCTTTTAATACTTTATTTAATGCATGTCCTATATGAATATCACCATTTGCATAAGGAGGTCCATCATGTAACATAAAGAATGGTTTATCCCCTTCTTTTGATTTTTCATATATCGTTGCCTTCTTCCAATCTCTTAATGTTAATGGCTCTTTCTGTGTTAAATTAGCTTTCATTTTAAAGCTTGTCTTAGGTAAATTTAGTGACCCTGCATAATCTACTTTTTCAACATTTTGTTCATCTGACATTTTATTTCCTCCGTTTTCTTTCACTTATATTTATCATTTCTTCTATTTAATCTATTTTTATAATACGATACTTCCTATAAATACTAGTATACCTAATATTGTTGCATACACTAATGCATACTTCAATGTTGTTCTTAACATTTCTCCTTCTTTTCCAATAAGTCCTACTGTTGATGCTGCTATTGCTATATTCTGTGGTGAAATCATTTTACCACCAGTTGCTCCAGCTGTATTTGATGCAACAAATAACTCTTTCAATGGTGTATAACCATGCTTAATTCCTTCTGCAACATTACCTTGTAGTTCTCCAAATAATAAATTTGAAGACAAATCACTTCCTGTAACGAATGTTCCGATTGTTCCTAATAATGGTGATATCAAAGGGAATTTCGTTCCCATTAATGCTACTAATCCCGTTGCAATACTTGCAATCATTCCACTATGTTTCATAACAGTTGATAACGCTACTATTCCCATTATTACAGTTATTGATCCCATTTTACCTTTTACTGTTTTCTTGAATACTTCTAGCATATCTTTTGCATTTGATCTTTGAAAGTATCCTGCAATAACTGTTGCTATTATAATAGGAACTCCTGGTGCAAGTATCCACTTAAATGTTTGTGCCCCTGGTACTTTGAACCAATCCGCGTGGCCAAATGAAAAGTCTATCTTTGTAACTGTTGTCTCTGCTAATATCTCGTGAATACCCGCTACAACTGGGCTTGTTCCTACAATAAGTATTACCATTAATATATATGGTGACCACGCTCTTAATGCTTCAATTGCGCCAACTGGGTCTTTTTCAGAGTTTTCATCTTTAATAAATATTTTTATAGCTATTATCATAAATACCATTGCAAGTAAACTTGAAATTATTGTTGGAAGCTCTGCTCCCGCTACTTTTGCTATAACCAATTGTGTCGAATACGCAATTATTGATGCTATTATTACTGGTATTATTCCTCCATCAAAAGGTTTAGATCCTTCTTTTCTTTCTCCATTTGCCAAATGAGTAAGTAATATCGGTATCATTGTCATTATAATGAATAACAATAGCGTTATAAAGAAACTTACATTTTTAGGATCTAAATTCATCATACTTGATATTGTTGTTACTGGTAAGCCTACTGTTCCAAATGCTGTTGGTGTTGTATTTGCAATCAAACAAATGATTGCTGCTCTCATTGGAGTAAATCCTAACGAAACCATTATTGCTGCTGGAATAGCAACTGCTGTACCGTATCCTGCGACACCTTCTATAAACCCACCGAATCCCCATGCAAGCAACAACGCTTGTGCACGTCTATCATTTGTAATATTTCCTAACATTTTTTTTATTACATTTATTTCTCCTGTTTTTACTGATAATTCATATGCAAATATTGCTGCAATTACAACTATCCCTATCGGCATCCATGCAACTGCAAATCCTTCTGCAATTGAACCTAATATTCCACCTACTGGCATTCTCCATTCTTTAACAATTAAGCTAAGTAACACAGCTACACCTAAACTTGTGTACGCACTTATTGTTGGCGATAATTTAAATACTGCTAACATTATTAAAAAAAGTACTATTGGTATTAACCCTATTAAAAACAAACTCATTTTTATCCTCCTAAAATATAATCTACATTCCTTTTCTTGTAAGCCCTACTCTTCCTCGTTCTTTGTCAAGTGATAATATTTTAACTTTGATTATCTGTCCAACTGATAATACTTTTGTTGGATCCGAAACAAATCTATCTGCTATTTCAGAAACATGTATTAATGCATCATTTTTTAATCCTATATCTACAAATGCTCCAAATTTCGCAACATTTCTAACTGTACCCTCAAGAACCATTCCTTCTTGTAAATCATTCATATTCAATATATCTGATCTTAAAAGCGGTTTCTCAAAATCATCTCTCGGATCTCTTCTATCTTTTAATAGTGCATTATATACATCTTTTGTTGTTTCAGTTCCATATTCATTCTCTTTTATAAAACTCTCTAGATTTATTAATGCTAACTTCTGTCTTACTATTTCTCTATCTTCATTCATATCTTTAACCTTACAACCAGCGACTTCAAGTAATTTTTGTGCTATGTGATATGACTCCGGATGAATTATTGTATTGTCTAATGGATTCTTGCTGTCAGGAACGACAACAAACCCTGCCATTTGTTCAAATGCTTTATCTCCAAGTCCTTTTACTTTCTTTAAGTGTTTTCTATCTTTAAAGTCCCCATTTTCTTGTCTATAATCGACTAGATTCTTTGCAACATTTTTCTTAATTCCTGATACGAAACTTAACAGTGCCCAAGATGCTGTATTAATATTGACTCCTACAGTATTAACAACATGTTCTATTGTATTTTCTAACGTTTCATTTAATTTTTTTTGATTTACATCATGTTGATACATTCCGACACCAATAGATTTAGGATCTATCTTAACTAATTCAGCCATTGGATCTTGAATTCTTCTAGCAATTGATATTGCCCCTCTTGCTGTAACATCTAATTTTGGAAATTCTTCTGCTGCAATTTTAGATGCTGAATACACTGATGCTCCTGCTTCACTTACAATTAAATATGAAACTTTTTTCTTAGCATCTTTTATTAATGCAGCTACAAAACTTTCCGTTTCTCTTGATGCAGTCCCATTCCCTATTGCAATTATATCTATATCGTATTTTTCAATATAACCTAATATTTTTCGTTTTGCATCTTCTAGTTGTCTAGGGTTGTGCATTTCTCCTACTAAAAACAGTACATCATCAACTTCATAGAATCCTTCTTTATTTATAACTACTGTTTTACAACCTGTTCTATATCCTGGATCAAGTCCTAATATTGCTTTTTTTGCTAATGGTGGTTGTAATAATAAATTTTCTAAGTTGTCTGCAAATATATTAATAGCTTCTTCTTCAGCTTTTTCGGTATATATATTTCTAACTTCATTTTTTATAGATGGGTATACCAATCTATCCAATGAATCTTGAATCACATTTCTAAAGAAATCTGACATTTTTTTATTTTTTACAATATCTAAAATGAAATTTGTTATATATTCTTGAGTTCTTTCATCTAATTCTATATCAGCTTTTAGTATCTTTTCGTTTTCTCCTCTGTTTAATGCTAATATTCTATGAGATGCAGCTCTTGATAAAGGCTCTGAATATTGATAATAATCTTGATATACACCTTTAATATCTGTTGATTTATTCTTTTCTATAACTTTTGATGCCAATGTTCCAAACTTTGAAATTCTCTCTCTTAAAAATTCTCTTACTTTTATATTTTCAGATAATTCTTGAGCAATAATTAAATGTACACCTTCTATAGCTACTTCAACGCTTGGAACATCTTCATTTATATATTTTTTTGCTTCCTCTTTAAGCATTTCCATTGTTGTTATGTCTTGTTGCGCAAATATTGATAAAGGTTCCAATCCATGATCTTTTGCTATATCTGCCTTTGTCTTTTTCTTCTTCTTATATGGTAAGTATAAATCTTCAACTACTTGTAATTTTATTGCATTTAATATGCTATTTTTAAGCTCTTCTGTTAACTTCCCTTGTTCTTCTATATTTTTCAAAACTTCTTCTTTTCTCTTTTCAAGATTCCTATAATAAGTTACTTTTTCAATAATATCTCTTATTTGCTCTTCATCTAAGTTACCTGTCACTTCTTTCCTATAACGTGCAATAAATGGTACTGTTGCTCCATCATCAAATAGCCCAATTGTACTCTTAACCTGTGTTTCTTTTAATTTAAGCTCATTTGCTGTAAATTTCAAAATCTCCAATTTTATAGCCTCCATGCATCAAAATATGTTAAATTGTAACATAATTTCAACAAAATTCCTAGATTCAAAATTCTAGTTTGGTGTATTCTTTCTATTAATAAATTATTTCATCTTCTAAATTTAAAATTTTCGTTTAATTATTATAATTTTACGTTGTAATAATCTCTTAGTTATGATAATATTATCTAAGTTATTTTTATAATTAAGGAGGTTAAAATGTTCAAATTCAAAAATATTTTTTTATCTGTGTTATTATTTTCATTTATTGCATCTATTAATAGTTTTAGTGAGACGATTGATGTAAAAGATATTCACGAGCAAACTGTAAAAAATGTTGATAGACACTTCTATCAAGGTCAAGTCTTAAATGGGACATATGATGTTATTATTAAGGATCCTACTAAATTAACTTTCAATAGTAATATCTGTGATAATCCAATATCTACCGTTAAAACTGTACACGTAGAATTCGTTAATGGTATTATAAATTATCGTACTATTCAATGCTATTCATATAGCAATTCTTTATTATTCGAAACTATTAACAATCTTGATTCAACTTTTACAGCTAAGAGCTACGATACTTCTTCTAGACTGAGAAGAGTTTTTAATTATGATAGTTCATTCTCTTTAACTAATATTTCTACTTTTTATCTATCAGGTGAACTTTTTGAATTTACTTCATACGATAATAAAAACAAGCTTATTGTCACGACAGAATATAACAAAGATAAGAGTATTAAAAAAATCAAGACTTTTAAGAACGGAAAATTGAAAAATGTCGAAATTAAATAATTACATGAGGGGAGAAAATTGATGAGAAAAAAAATTATTATCTTATTGTTACTTACATTTGCTACTTTTAGCATTTCAGAAACAATTAACTACAAAGATATAACTTACGTGGAAGGTTTTAAATCTGGAAGAACTCTTTTTTACTACAAAGATAAAAATTTAAGTGGTGTTCACACTATTTTTATGGATAAACCCATACGATATAAGACGGATGAATATTCTTATATTATTAATAAATTAGAAGGAACGTTTACCGATGGGAGTTTAGATAAAGAAGTTAAAGTGTATAAAGATGATCAATTAGTTGGAGAAATATTTTATGTGTATGGTACAAAAAAATCATTTAAATATTACTTTCCTAATGGAGTAATAAGTGAAACACTTGAAAAATCAACTTACAGAAAATACAATGATAAAGGCGTTTTAGTTATTGAAAATTTATACGGGGAATACATTAAAAAATACAATGATAAAGGCGTATTAATTATTGAAAATTTATATGGGAAATATCTTAAAGAATATTATGATAATGGTAATCTTAAATTATCAAAAACTTTTAAAAAATCTGGAGAAAATGGAATAACTCTTGATTATTATGAAAATGGAGCCTTAAAATCATCAAGAACATTTAAAGATGGTCTTTTGAATGGCGAATCTACTTTTTATAATGAAGATGGAACCATTTTAAAAAAAGAAATCTATTCTAAAGGGATGAAAAAATAAAATATAAAAGGAGTATCAATTATGAAAAAAATTATAACTGCAGTAGTTCTTATATTAACTTTAACTATAAGTATTAATGCATTCTCAAAAGAAAAGAAGCAATCGAAACAAACAACAGCAGGCTCTGAGGATAATAACCCTATTGGAATGTATCCACCTGATTTTTTAACAATCAATGGCGGAGCTAGAGTTGATGGTGGTCTTTTAGATTTACTTAGTAAAAAAGGGAGAGATTCTCAAGCAAGAAGCTTTAAAATAACAGGGTATAATATTTCTGGGAAAATTGATATCGCTTATGACTTCTATAATTATTTTAACAAAGTAATAGTTATTGATAATGATTATATGAAGAAATTAGAAGTATTCGCTGATCTCACAACTACAGAAAAAGAATCACTTTTAGATGAAATATCTGCAAACTTCATAAAAAATTGGGACAAAAAAACTGTTAAGTCTATAATAAGCAATAAAACAGATAAAACTTTCAATAATCGAACAAAAAAGAACGCATATTTTTATGACGATGTTGAGCATAAACTTTTTTTCAATGAGGATTTAGCTGATTTTACAGATACTAAAAAAATTATAGAAGCTCTTGCTTATGCTAATTTTGATTATTTCTTATTTTATAATAAAGAAGACTGGAAAAGTTGGGATTTAGCATATTTAGAAGCATGGAAAAGTCAAAACAAAAACATTAAACAAAAAACAGAACTAGAAGGAGAAGTTGTAGAAGATACACCAGTTACACCAGAAACAACTACTCCTGTAAAATAATTAAGTTAAGTAACATAAAAAGGACTCTTAAAGCTAAGCTCAAGAGTCCTTTTGTTTATTTTAATATTTATTTTCTGTCCCTATTCATACCATGTTGTACAAACGGCAGCAACTACACGACAATCATCTTCTCCACAATATCCATTTGCTGTTGTCCCTGCAGTGTATGAACTTCTTGATGTTCCCCATGCATAAGCTCCCGTACTTGGTGACCATGAAACTGATCCGCATTGATTAGAAAACCAAACTGCAACAACACAATTCCCGTTACAACTATTTAATGCAGAACCCTCTGCTCCGCCTCTTGTTGAATAATCCCAAGAATATCCTGTCGCTCCAGTATCTGGATCTATTGCTATTGATCCATAATAGTTATCATAATAATCACTGTATGTATTTGCAAACATAAAAATGAATATCAAAAACAATATTATTCTTCTAATTTTCATATTAATCAGCCTACTTTTCTTTTACTTCCAATACTAACGTTTGTCCTGCAACTGATGTTCCAGAAGAAACTTTTTCTAATCCTGCATAATCTTCATAGTTAGAGATTATTACAGGTGTTTGAACTGATTTTGCATTTGCTTTAAGGAATTCATAATCATATCTAATTAATGGTGTCCCTTGTTTTACTGTAGCACCTTCTTGAACTAATCTTTCAAATCCTTTTCCTTCTAATTGTACTGTATCTATTCCGAAGTGAACAAATAATTCTATTCCTCCAGGAGTTACTATACTAAAAGCATGATTTGTATCAAATATTTTCTCTACTACACCATCTGCAGGTGCTAACATTTCTCCTGAACCTGTAGGAACTATTGCAATTCCGTCTCCAACCATTTTTTCAGCAAAAACAGCATCATCTACATTTTCCAAAGCCATTATTTCTCCTGAAATTGGTGCTATAATTTTCCCATTAAATTCTTTTACTTCTTCCTCTTTTTTCTTTAAAAAATCAAATAAACCCATTTTTTTACCTCCACTAAGTATTATATTTTTTTCTATACAATATATATATAACACAAGAAATGGTAATAGTCAAATGCATTTGCTACATTTTATTTTTTTATACCCAGCTTTCTTGCAATACTTCACCTTGTAGCCCAACTGTAACAGCTTTGATTGGTACATTCCTATTTGCTCTATTGACAGCTTCTTTTGCCAAACCTAACAGTGCACTACAGCAAGGAACTTCCATTATCATACATGTTATTGTATTGATCTTACTTTCGTCAATCATAGCTACTAATTTTTCTATATAACTTTCTTGCGAACTGTCAAGTTTAGGACATGCAATCGCTAACGTCTTATCTTTTAAGTACTGCGAATGGAAATTTCCCATTGCAAACGCAACGCAATCAGCAGCTAATAGTAAATCTGCATTCTCAAAGTAAGGTGCATATGGTGATAACAAATGTAATTGAACAGGCCATTGTCTTAATTGTGAACGTGTATCTCCTGACTCTGTGCTCTCTTTAGACTCCTCTTCACCAAATACCATCGCTTTTGATCCAGGACATCCGCCACCTTGATGTTTTGCTTCCATTTCTTCTGGCTTTTCTTTTCTTATTGGATTTTCTATTCCCAGCTCTTCTAACACAACTACTGCCTCTTCATACCATTTCATACCATTATGATCCATCAAATGTTGTAAATGTGCTTTTATTGTATTCTCTCCTGCTGGAATTATATTTTCTAACATTACTTTCCTTTCATCATAAGCTTCGGCCTCTCTTTGTTCTATTTTCATAGCATCGAATGGACAATGACCAACGCAAGCCCCCAAGCCATCACAATACAGATCACTGATTAATCTTGCTTTACCATCTATTATTTGAAGTGCTCCTTCTTTACAGCTAGGAACACAAACACCGCATCCCGTGCATTTCTCTTCATCTATAACAATTATATCTCTCTTCATTTTCATTTCCTCCAGTGTGTAATTTTATCTTTCTATTATAATACATTCTAATATATTTTTCTGAAAAAATATGTAACAATTGTTACATAGGAAAAAAAATCTTGAATTGTCACTTATTATATGTTACAATGAGTTTCGAATGTATTAAAGGAGGTGACGTTTTATGCAAATATGTGAAGTTTTTGGAAAGAAAACAGGACATGGAAATTCAGTGAGTCATTCACACAGAGCCACTAAAAGAATCTGGAGACCTAATCTACAAGTTATGAAATTAAATGTTGATGGATCTGAATTAAAAGTAAGAGTTTGTACTAAAGCTATGAAAACATTAAAAGGGAAAAACCCTGAGCAAGTTAAAAAACTTTTATTAGAAAATAAAGGTAATTTAAGTGCTAGGCTTTCAAAAGTTTTATTTTCTGCAAAATAGGAAGAGTAAGTTTGGCCAAACTTACTTTTTTTTCTATTTTGCCAATAAAAAATGACACCTCAAAGTGTCATTTTTTTATTCTTTATATTACTCCAAAACTTATAATTCTTAGAAATTTTCTAAACCATCCTAGTTCTTTCACATCTTCTGTGGCAAGTATATCTACAGTCGACACAAGATTTCCATCTTTCAATGTTTCTAATTTTCCTATTACTGTTCCTTTTTTTACAACTGTCTTTATTTTTAAATCTTTTATTTTGTACTCGTAATTATTTCCTACTATTTCATATATCTTATCTGATAATACTCCATCAATTTTACGTTTAACCGCGTACTTTAAATTAAATTGACCCATATTTTTCCCTTTTGAATATACCAGTTTCATCCTACTTGAAAGAGCACGAAATTCCTTTAACTGCTCGCTTATTCTTTGTGCTTCTGTATTTGCTCCTAGAATTACAGATATAACCTCTATGTTTCCCTGTTTTGAAGCAACTATCATGTTATATCCAGCTTGCTCATGAAATCCTGTTTTCAGTCCATATATTCCATATCTATTAAGTAATTTATTTCTACTTTTATAAACAATCTGAATATTGTTGCTATTTAAAAATACAAGATCTGGTTCACTTGCCCATTCTCGAATATTATTATTTGAAATTGCTGCTTTTGCCATTATGTAAAGATCACTTGCTGTTGATATATCAAAGTTTTTACCAGTCATTGATGTCGGAAGACCTGCAGGCGTATAGAATTTAGTATTTAACATTCCCAAATCTTTTGCTTTTTGATTCATTTTTTTTACAAATGTTTCTATGTCTCCTTTACCAACATGATACGCTACTAAATATGCTGAATTGTTAGCTGAATAAATAATTTCTGATCTAAGTAAATCTTTTAATTTATAGCAATCACCTATTTTTACATTTAGCCAACTTCCGCCTATATTAGTAGTTTGTGGATTAAAACAAACATTATCTTCAAGACTAACATTCCCTTTTTCTACTTCATCAAGAGTCACCAATATATTCATTACTTTTGTAAGAGATGCTATTGGATGAACTTTATTTTCAAGATTTTTATCTAGAACATAGCCTTCTTTTGTTGCAACAAACTTCAGTAATCCTTCTTTATATTTAGAAAGCCCCTCTTTTTCTCTATCTACAGCATATTGTAATGGCTTTTTAGGATCAATTTTAGATTTTTGAGTTTCAGCCCCATCCACTTTGGGAGTTACCCCTTGTGTGGGATCAAGTTTTGTTTTCTCTAATTCTGCATTTATTATGCTTTCTATATCACTATTAGTTTCTGATGGAACTGTTCCACCTTCATTTCCTGTTATTTCATTATTTGTTTCATCAATTATTTTATCTACTGAGTCATTTTGTGATTGTTCGCCTGTTGAAGTTCCCTCCACTGTTGATTTTTCGCTTATGTATAAATTATCATCTTTGGCACTATAAGTTTGCATTAGTAATATAAAAAATAATAAAACTACATTCAAATATTTTCTGTTTGTTTTCATTGAGTTATACCTTTCTATATTTTCTGTTTTTTGATTAAGTTCTCATAATATTTACAGACACTATTTATTTCGCATTCCTGACACTTTGGTCTTCTTGCAATGCACTTATCTCTTCCATGTAATATTAAAAAGTGTGAGTATTCATACCAATTTTTTTTCGGTATGATCTTCATTAGTTCTCTTTCTATTATTTCAGGGTTTTGATTATCTACAAGTCCTATCAAATTTGATAGCCTTCTAACATGCGTGTCCACAACAATCCCTTCACTAATGCCCCAAATGTCACCTAGCATCACATTTGCTGTTTTTCTTCCAACTCCTGCAAGTTCAGTTAATTCTGCCATTGTATTCGGAACTTTATCATCGTGTCTTTCTAACAACTGTTCTGCATTCAATTTGAGATTCTTTGCTTTATTCTTATAAAATCCTGTTGATTTGACATATGTTTCGACTTCTTTTAGAGTTAATTTTCTCATATCTGCCGGAGTTTTTATAATTTCAAAAAAGTCTTTCGTAACTATATTAACTCTCACATCTGTACACTGAGCTGATAATATTACTGCTACTAGCAACTGGTATTCATTATCATAATTAAGAGCTATTTTAGGCTCTTTGAATTTTTCTCTTAGCAATTCTACAACTTGTTTTGCTCTATTTTTTTTCGTCATCTCATTCTCCCTAACAATTCATTCAAAAAATATAAAAAGATAAAATGCAACGGATAAAATAAATAAAAGAAGTATTTCATCCCGTAACCTTTTTTACCATTATATAAAAATATTGGTATTAACGAAAATATCGAATATATTTGTATTTCACTCAAATTCCCAATTTTTAATATTACCAAATTTAATGCCAAAAATGCAATAAATATATACAACTTATTATTTCTCAACTTATTAAATAATATTATCAATATTACTCCATACGCACCATAGTCTAATCCCGTTTTTTCTGCTAAGAAACATAAGTAAAGTACGACAATATATCTAACAACAATATTAATTTTATTATTATCTAGAATCTCTAAGCAGAATAAGCCTAGCGCTAATGTAAAGAATATATTTAATGGATATTCCTGAAATCCAAGGAAATTAGGTAGCTGAATTATAACTGCAAAATTTAAAAGTCTCATAAGATATTTATTTACATTTTTAGTATGAGAATACCCTTCACTTATAGAAAATGCAAAAATTGGGAAAGCCAATCTTCCTAATATACTTAACCACTCAGGCCCCCCAATTATTCTATAATAATGATCTAGAAACATAGTAATGATTGCTATTATTTTCAAAGTAAATAATGTTATCATTATACTTTTATATCACTATATGTTTCATTTTCAAATTTTCTAACTATATACGAACATACTGCATGGATTTTCAAATCATTTTCTCTTGCAAAACTAACGATTTCATTGAATAGCTTTTCTGCTACCCCTTGTCCTCTTAACTCTTCTGAAACAAATGTATGATCTGCTATAAGCACATTACCATCTCTTTTATACGTTAATTCTGCTATAATTTCTTTTTTTTCATCTGAGCTTTTTTCAATAAAAAATCCTTTATCTTTAACATGAATTATTTCCATAAATAAGCACCGCCTCAAATTTTAATTCTTCTAATTAATTATAACATGGCAGGTTATATTTATCTATAACTTTTTACTTCAATATTTCATCTGTAACAACAACGACTTTCTTTTTTCGTTCCATTCTTACTTTTTCATATCTTATATTTTTCTCTTTCATCATTAATATGATGTATAAAATACATAGATAGTATATTGCAATCCAAAACATAGATACACTCGTATCAAGATTAATCTGTAAAAGTGGTATTTTACTTCCAACGTATATAAAACCTTCAAATGAATCATATGTAAACTTTACAATCTTTACAATTAATATATTGAAAATTTGTATCTTAATAAAATTCAAAAAAACTAAAAGAAATAAAAATTCTATCAATATTGTTCCAACAGGTATCCCAACAATATTCAACAAAAATGAAAATATAGGTAATTTTTGAAAGTATATAAGGAATAAAGGAGTCGTAACTATCTGTATACAAATACTTAATATTATTATTTTATTTATCTCATCTAATAGTCCTTTTATTCTGGAAAATTTTAATTTATAATATTTCTCAAAAATAGGATAAATAAATATCATTGTACCAACAGCAGCATATGATAATTGCAATGAAATATCAATCACAGAATATGGATTTAATATAAAAATGAAAATAAATGATATTAAAAATGATTTGGTACTATCTTCTTCCTCAAATAATAACCTTGCCAATATCATTATTGCACCCATAAAATAAGCCCTCAATATGGCTGGTGAAAGACCTACAATAGAACAATAAAATGTTAAAATAAAGAATGCAACTGCATATTTGATTCTATAGTTAATATTCAATTCATCTAATAATTTCACTGACCAGATAATTATAAGACTTATATGAGATCCTGATATTACTACAAGATGAGCGAGTCCTGTATATTTGAATTTGTCATTCATATCTTTTGTTACATCCGCTTTCTCTCCTAATATGGATGCCTTTGAAAATGCATGTAAGTTATCGTAACTTATGAGAAGGTCGTCTAGCATTTGCGAAATATACAATCTCACTTTATTTAGCAATCCACTTTTGTATCCTATTATTTCACCATCTAATACAATAAATTTATCATCCTCTTTAATTGATTTAATAGAGTAAAGCATTACATAATTTCCATATGGTAACTCTTTACTATTTTTTATAAATCCCGTTTTTTTTAAATATTTATTTTCCAGTTTTATGATTGATCCACTTTTTCCATCAATTTTAGTGTAGATTATTACATTTTTATTTATGTTTCTCTCTAATTGACTTTGATATGTTGTGTAACTAGTGTACATATATGATATAGGAACCAATAATATAAATAAATATCTGTTATCTTTTTTTGGATACCCTAAAATAATCAATATTACAGAAATAATTATTAACACAGTTAGACTAACAGAGTATTTGAATGAAAAAAATCCTATAATTAAGCTTAGACAGCACAATAATAACTCTATCATACGCCATCACAACTCTTCTGCCCAAAGTTTTTCATTGCTGTAGTCTTCTGCTACATTAATTGCTTTCTTTGCTTTGTACACGCTTATAATTGGATATTTCAATGAGTTGATTGTATTTGTTGATACTCGATAATATATTTTTTTCTTCCCTTTATCTAACAAATATATCGAAAATCCTTTTTCAAAGTTCCCATTTGTTGTTGTAGATCTTATAAAATCACTATCTCTATTAATATTATTACTCATATATGAAATATTACTAGGTAACTCTAGCTTCTGTAGTTTTCCATTATTATCCATATAAGAAATTGTTTTATTGGATATTTTAATATCTAGCACGTACTCTCTTTTTTCATAATATGATACTTGTTGAATTTTTCTAATAAATTGGACTATTTCCTTCTTTGCAATTCCCAGTTGTTTTACTTGCTCTTTCTTATCTTGATTAACTAAAAATATACCCATTAATATTGATATTAGCCCTAAATACAAGACTACTTCAATTAATGTGAAACCCCTTTTTCTCATTATTAACACCACCCTCTTTACTATTATAAATCAAAAAGATTATTTTTTCAATCTATTTTTAATTATTTATAATTGGTGTGAGAACAAATAAAAACACACCAATTTCAGACCATCTGGCCTTTGTTGGTGTGTTCATTATTTTATTTTACTAATTAATTTGTTGAGTAATCCATTTGAGAGAATCTCTTATAGAAATTCCATCTATCTTTAGCATTGCTTTGGTTTAATTTGAATAATTCTTCTGCTTTTTCAGGGAATTCTGACATTAATGATGCATATCTTCTTTCACCTTTTAAGAAGTCTTGATATTTATCCCAATTTGGTTCTGGACAATCTAGTTGTAAAGGATTTTTCCCTTGCTCTGTTAATCTTGGGTCAAATCTGAATATTGGCCAGTATCCTGCTTCAACTGCTAATTTTTCTTCTGTTTGTGATTTTTCTAATCCTGCTTTCAATCCTTGTGCTATACATGGTGAGTAAGCTATTATGATTGATGGTCCTGGATATTCTTCTGCTTCTTTTATTGCTTTTAATGTTTGGTTTTGATTAGCTCCCATTGCTATTTGACCAATGTATATGTTTCCATAAGTCATTGAGATCGCAGCTAAATCTTTTTTCTTAATTGCTTTTCCTGATGAAGTAAATTTCGCAATTGATCCTGCTGGTGATGATTTAGATGATTGACCTCCAGTGTTTGAATACACTTCTGTATCCATTACTAATATATTTACATCTTCTCCAGATGCTAATACATGGTCTAGTCCTCCATAACCTATATCATATGCCCAACCATCTCCACCGAACATCCATACAGATTTTTTAACTAAGTATTGTTTTAGTGATAAGATTTCTTTTGCTGCTTCTCCTGTTTCTTTTTCTAATAATGGCACCATTTTATTTCTTAATTCTTTAGTTACCTCTCCACTTGTAATATTAGCTATCCATTCTTTATATAATTCTGCTAATTCTGGAGAAACTTCTGACATAGATTCGTTCATTCTTATTTCAATTCTTGCTCTTATTGTTTCTATTGCTACATGCATTCCAAATCCATATTCTGCATTATCTTCGAATAATGAAGATGCCCATGCTGGACCTTCTCCTGCGTTATTTGTTGTGTATGGAGTTGCTGGTGCTGATCCTCCGTAAATTGAAGAACATCCTGTAGCATTTGCTACCATCATTCTTTCTCCAAATAATTGAGTTACTAATTTTACGTATGGTGTTTCTCCACATCCTGCACATGCTCCTGAGAATTCAAATAATGGTTTAGCAAATTGTGATGATTTTACATTTGCTTTCCCCATGATGTGATCTTTGTATGTCACTTTATCGAATAAGTATTCTGCAAATTCAGGTTCTTTTTTATCTACTTGTGTATTGATTGGTTTCATTTGTATTGCTTTTCCTTTTGGTGCTGGACAAACGTTTACACATGATCCACATCCTGTACAATCTAAAGTTGAAACTTGTATTTTGTATTGTAATCCTTCAAGTCCTTTTCCAATTGCTTTTATTGTGTTCATTCCTTCTGGTGCTGCTGCTAATTCATTTTCATCAATTAAGAATGGTCTTATTACAGCATGAGGACACACGAACGCACATTGGTTACATTGTATACAGTTTTCAGGTATCCATTCTGGTACATTAACTGCAATTCCTCTTTTTTCATAAGCAGTTGTTCCATTTTCGAATGTTCCATCTTCATAACCTAAGAATGCTGATACTGGTAAAGAATCACCTTTAACTGCATTTATAGGGTCCGCTATTCTTTTTATGAACTCAGGTTTTGCTGAATCTATAATTGCTTCATCAACTGTTAAAGATGACCAAGTTGAATCTACAGCAACTTCAACTAATCCTTCTGTTCCTTTATCGATCGCTGCCCAGTTTTTATCAACTATATCTTTTCCTTTTGTTCCATATGTTTTTTCAGCATATTCTTTCATATAATTTTTTGCAGTTTCATAATCTATTATGTCTGCTAATTTAAAGAAAGCTGATTGCATAATAGTATTAGTTCTGTTTCCTAATCCTATTTCTTCTGCAATTTTAGTAGCATTAATTATGTAGAATTTAGCTTTTTTATCTGCTAAAGCTTTTTTAATTTCATTTGGTATTGTTGCAATAACTTTGTCTGCATCCCAAATTGTATTTAATAGGAATGTTCCTCCGTCTTTTAATCCAGATATCATATCATATTTACCCATATAAGCTGGTGTAGAACATGCTACGAAATTTGGTTTTGTTACTAAATATGTTGATCTAATAGGATCTTTTGAAAATCTTAAGTGTGATCTTGTAACCCCACCTGATTTTTTAGAATCATATGCAAAATATGCTTGTGCATATAAATCTGTTTTATCCCCTATTATTTTTATTGAGTTTTTATTTGCCCCAACTGTTCCATCTGATCCTAATCCAAAGAATAAGCACTCTCTAGCATCTTCATTTCCAGCAAATACTGCTTCTTCTAATGGTAATGAAGTAAATGTAACATCATCTATTATTCCTACTGTGAATTGATCTTTTGGTTCAGGTTGTGATAAGTTTTTATATACTGCTAATATTTGTTCAGGTGTTGTATCTTTTGAAGATAACCCGTATCTTCCACCAACAACTATAGGAGCGTTTTCTCTTCCATAATATAAAGCTCTTACATCTAAGTATAAAGGTTCTCCTAATGCTCCAGGTTCTTTTGTTCTATCTAATACGGCTATTGATTTAACTGTTTTAGGTATTACATTGAAGAAGTATTTAGCTGAGAAAGGTCTGTATAAGTGAACTATTAATAATCCTACTTTTTCTCCTTTTTTAGTTAAATAATCTATTGTTTCTCTTATAGTTTCATTTACTGATCCCATTGCAATTATAACTCTTTCTGCATCAGGAGCTCCGTAATAAACAAATGGTGCATATTGTCTTCCTGTTATTTTAGAAATTTCTTGCATGTAATCATTTACCATGTCAGGTACAGCATCGTAAAATTTATTTTGAACTTCTCTTGTTTGGAAGTAAATATCATCATTTTGAGCTGTTCCTCTTGTTACTGGATGTTCTGGATTTAATGCCATATCTCTGAATCTTTGAACTGCTTTTTTATCTAATAATCTGTCAAATTCAGCATAATCTATTACTTCTACCTTGTTTATTTCATGTGATGTTCTGAATCCATCAAAGAAATGTAAGAAAGGTATTCTTGATTTAATTGCTGCTAAATGTGCTATTCCTGCTAAATCCATTACTTCTTGAACTGAACTTGTAGCTAACATTGCCCATCCTGTTTGTCTTGCAGCATATATATCTTGGTGATCACCGAAGATTGATAATGCTTGTGCTGATAATGCTCTTGCCGAAACGTGCATAACACCAGGTAATAATTCCCCTGCGATTTTATACATGTTAGGTATTTTTAATAATAACCCTTGTGATGCAGTAAATGTTGTAGTTAATGCTCCCGCTTGTAGCGAACCGTGAACTGTCCCAGCTGCTCCTGCTTCTGATTGCATTTCAACAACTTTTACAGGTGTTCCTAAAAGATTTTTCTTACCATATGCTGCCCATTGTTCTGTGTACTCCGCCATGTTTGAAGATGGTGTGATTGGATAAATTCCTGCTACTTCAGTGAATGCATAAGAGCAATACGCTGCTGCTTGGTTTCCGTCCATAGTTTTCATAACTTTAGCCATTTTGTCCTCCTAAATATTATATTTAAATATACATCTATACATTAGAAATAATACTACTTAATATAGTGTTAGTCAAGTACTTATTTCACATGTTTTTCAACTATTTTACTTTGTTTTTTGTTTAGTTCGTATTACAAAGTATTTTTAGAAATGCTTTTTAATTTTATATTTCAAATCATCCCCTAAAAATCTATGCTTTATAAGATTAAACTTTTATAGTCAAAGTATTTTTTTAGCTTTATTTTATTCATACTTTATTTTTGTAAACTTTGTTTGATTATTTCATTTAAATATTATATAATAGACGTAATACAAAATCTGAGGTGGTAGAGAAATGAAAAAAAATTTTACAATATTAGCACTTACACTAGCATTAACAGCAGTGTCATTTAGTGCAAAAACAGATACAAAGAAAGTATTTACTTTTCAAGGACATCAAGTTGAATCAGCTGACGTGTTTTCTATACAAGAAAAAAATATAACAGAAAATTCTAATTATATTGCGTACCCTTATTTTACTGGTGATTCTAATTCTGCAGCTTATGCAGCGGCAATTAATAAAACAGTTACTAAATTTGCGGATTCTCTTAACTCAAAAAATAAAAAAGTTGATGCATCTTACAAAATAACAGGAAGCAATGCTAAATTTGTTAGTATATTGTTCTCGATAAGAGAAACTGATTCTAAAACATACGTTTCAACATCGTACTATAAAGCATTAACATTTGATGCTACAAATGGAAAACAACTAATTTTAAAAGATTTACTTCAACCTGGATATGAAACAGGTTTAAAAGAAGTTATAAATGACAAAATTAAGCAATTAGGAATTCCAACAACTCCTAAATTTAAAGGTGTAGACAAAAATCAACAATTTTACTTAGAAGACTCTAGTATAGTTTTCTTCTATCAACCAAATACTGCTACAACATTTGCTGATGGAGAATTATTCTTACCTTTTATCTTAACTGATTTAATTGGTCTTATCAAATAACGAAATTTTAAAGAATATAATGAAATTAAATTAGGGGGGCAGCTGCTCCCCTTTTTAGAAACAGAGGAGATTTAAAATGAGAAATACTACTTGGAAAATAAAAACTTCAAATCAAAATAAAAGTATCATGCTTAATAATTTCCCTATTGATCAAGATATTTTAAAGATTTTACATTCACGTGGAATAGTATCAAAGAAAGATATTATTAATTTTCTAGATCCTAGTCTCGATAATATCCAACCTTCTAGCTTACTTTCTGATATGAAAAAAAGTGTTGATCTAATTATAGAATGTATTAATAATGGGAAAAATATCTGGATTTATGGTGACTATGATGTTGATGGAATAACTTCAACATCAATTCTTTACTTGGCACTGAAAGATTTGGGAGCAGAGTTTTTAAATTATTATATTCCAATTAGAGATGAGGGATACGGCCTTAATAATACTGCACTTAAAACTATCAAAAATTCAGGAGCAGACCTTTTGATAACAGTTGATTGTGGTATTACATCATTCAAGGAAATAGAATTCGCAAAATCTATCGGTCTTGATGTTATTATAACTGATCACCATGATATTCAAAGTGATAAAATTCCAAATGCGTACAGTATAATTAATCCTAAAAGAACTGACAATGCTTTTACATTCAATGCATTAGCCGGTGTTGGAGTAGCATTTATGCTTATTCTAAACCTTTACGAGAAACTTAAAACTAAAGAAGAAGCTTATGTGTACCTTGATCTAGTAGCAATTGGTACTATCGCAGATATCGTTCCACTTGTAAAAGAAAATAGAATCTTTGCAAAACACGGTCTTGAAAAATTATTATACTCTGAGAATAAAGGACTTCGGTTCTTAATAACAAAACTTTTTGAAACTGCAAAACTAGAATTTACAACATATGACGTTGGTTTCGTAATTGCACCAGTATTCAATGCTGCAGGAAGACTTAAAGATGCCAAAATGGTTGTTAAACTCCTAACTTCTGATAATGATAGAGAAATTGAAGTTATTTCAAAAGAACTTATTAATAAGAACTTTGAAAGACGTGAATTACAAACTACACTTGTTGAACTTGTTGAAGCTAACATACAAAAAAATAATCTTAATGATAATCTTGTAATTGTCGATGCTTCTAGTGAATATCATCATGGAATTATTGGGATTATTGCCTCAAAAGTTGTTGACGCACATTACAAACCTGCCATTATTATGGAAATTAAAGAGGATGAAGGCGTTGCTGTTGCCTCTTGTAGAAGTATTGAGAATTTCAATATTATCAAGGCACTGCAATCAATGCCTGAACTATTTAAAAAATTTGGAGGTCATGCTGGTGCAGCAGGATTCACAATACCTATAAAGAATATAGAACTCTTTACAAAAAAAATAAATGAATTTGCTCGACATAAGATGAAATCTGATGATTTTGTTAAGACTATTCATATAGACAAACATGTTGCGATACATAAGATTTCATACGAATTTTGTAAATCAATAGAACTTCTTAAGCCTTTTGGATTTGGAAACCCTAATCCAACATTTCAAACTAAGAATGTCGCTATTGAAAATGTTAAATTCATTGGTGAAAGCAAGAATCACCTTATGTTCGACTTGAAACAAAATGGTTTTTCTTCAAGAAATGCTGTTTGGTTTGCTGCTGGAGAGTTTTTCACTGATTTAACTGAAAATATTTTCTATGATATTGTTTATAAACTGAAAGTTGAGCCATATCAAGACAAGTTTTACACAAAAGTCTACATTGATGATGTTAAGAAATCAGAATTGAAAAATGACACATTCTTCTTTTTGAATTCATTGTATAGTACTTCTTTTCCTATGGAATCAGTATTTTATACAAATCTTGATATTGATCCAAATAATAAAATATCAACTAAATTTGAATTTGATCAATTTTCTTTGTTTCAAGGGTCAAAATTTATAGGAAAACTTGACTACAATGTATCTAATTTGTTATTTTTAATTAATAAATATTACGGTTGGAATTTTCATATAGTAGTTAAAGATATTGTTCCTACGGGTAACACAAATATTGTAAAGATAAACATAATGCGTGAATCTGAGTTTGAAAGTTATGACTATACAGATAAACGATTATTCATAAACATAAAGAAATTCTTAATTGGAACTATGGAATATGATAGTTATACGAAATTATTATTATCATCTTTTTTCAAAGAAAATCACAATTTATTTATTGTTTCCAAAGATTACGAGAAAGAATTTAATTTGTCTTTCAGTTATGAGAACTTTATTCTAACACTTGGAATTTACTATTACAAATCAAAAGGTAAGAAGTCTCAAATTGTTACGAAGAAAAAAGGATTTAAGTCAATTAATAACTATTTCGATATTAACACAGAATACCAAAATGATTACGATTTAACAATATTTTTTGGTAATGTCAATGACATTAAGCTTGGAGATATTGAAGTTGTAGATGGACAAAGATTTGTCTTTATACAAGACTTCACATCAAACGAGAATCCTAAAGAGCTTATTGATAAACTAGGGATTTCTGATAGTCTTAAAGAAATTAACTACAGCTTCTCTATTCCTGAAAATATTATTTTCTTAAATTCTAAGAATAGAAATGAAATTGTTGATGAATCAAGAGTTTTTCTGAAATACTTACCACTTGATGACAAAATACGAATTAAAGCGCTGTTAGATGAGAAAACAGATGATCCTATATTTGCTGACTCATCAATTTGGCAAATTTTATAAGATGTAGAAAAGGTCCGATTCACATTTGTGAACTGGACCTTTTCTACTTATTTTTTCTCTTCTTCTTTTGCTATTTCTTCTAATACTTTATCTGCTTCTTTAACTCCTGCTTTCTGTGCATCTTGTACTAATTTCTTTCCATCTTGTTTATTTCCCATGTTGTAATACATTACTCCAAGTAATAATCTAGACATTTCATTCTTATCTTCTGTTACTGATTTTACAAAATATTTATTTGCTAAATTATAATTCTTTATTGATTCGAAGTACTTTGCTATCTCTTGATTATTTACTGCTGAATTTATTACTTTCATTGCTGATATTGTACTTGCTATTGATGTTTCATCTTTCTTAATCTCATACAATTCTAATAAATCTGCTTGATACTTTAGTTCTTTCGGTGACAATGATGCTGCTTTCTTGAAGTCTGCCTCTGCTTTAACTAGATCATTCTTCACAAATAAGTTATAGTTTCCTGATATTTCTAATACTTGTACATCTTTCTCTTTTGTTCTTTTTCTCATATCTAGTATATAGCTTTCTGCTGTCTTATTATCTTTTTCTTCTACCGCTATTAAAGATAAATTATATAATGATCCTAATGCTTCTATAGATGAATCTAACTTATCTTTTGTTGCTGCTAAGAAGTATGTCTTAGCTTTAACAGAATCTTTGTTTGATGAATAGAACATTCCTAATCTATAGTTTGCTTTTACTGAATATGATTTATCAGTTGATTTAGAAACTGTTTCTAGTAGTTTAACTGCATCATCTACTTTATTTTCTTTTGCATACTGTATCGCTTGATCATAGTCTGTCTTAGTATCTGCAAAGGCTGATGTTGTTAATGTAAGTACTGCTAATCCTATGATTAGTCTTGATTTAAATTTTGTCATTTGGTGTTCCTTTCTTTTTTGGGGTTGTTGGTTTATCAATTAATAAATCTCTTAATATTTCTTTCTGATTAAATAGTTTTTCTACATCCTTTATGATTTTATATAATTATTTGATTTAACCATAAATATATAATTAATAAATGTACCATAACAAATAGTGGTTCGGACCCAAATATTTGGAGCACTTTTTATATAATTTTTTGATCTGATCCTCTTATAGTGGACACTGAGTTAAGACAATTTAACAATTTTTAATTTCAAACTGAATAGGCGATAAATATCCAAGCGAAGAATGTAGTCTTTTCGTATTATAATACATTTCTATGTATTCAAAAATTGCATTCTTCGCCTTTTCTATGCTATCAAACTTTTCAACGTATATCAATTCAGTCTTTATAGTTTTATGAAATGATTCTATTACAGCGTTATCATATGGGTTCCCAGGTCTACTATTACTTATTATTCCTCCACTAGATAATACTCTATTTCTAAATTTATGTCCAGTATACTGAGAACCTCTATCTGTGTGAACAATAAAACCACTTTTTGGCTTTTCCTTCTCTATAGCTTTATCAATAGCACTAAGAACTATTCCTTCTCTAACATTATCATCTAAAGACCAACCAACAACTTTTTTTGTGTACAAATCTATAAAAGTAGATAAATAAATCATTTTATTTTTAATAGGTATATAAGTGATATCACCAACCCAAATAGTATTCTTGTAGTCAGTTCTAAATTCTTGTTTTAATAGATTAGAATAAAAATATGAACTTTTGGAACTTTTATACTTTACACTCTTTTTATCGTTATATACAGATCTTAGATCAAGTTGTTGCATTAATCTTTTAACTCTCTTTATATTGATAAATATACCTTGATTAATTAACTCAACTAGTATTCTTCTACTTCCATACCTTCTCTTGTTTTCATAAAATATTTTTTCTATATTTTCAGATATTATTTCATTTTCTAAATTTCTATTTCCTTTTTTTCTAAGTAAATATGCATAGTATCCACTATTAGAAACTTTAAGAATTCTAGTGAGCCTTCTAACACTGTAACAATAGCAATTCTCTTTTATATATTTATATTTTACTTTTGTATCTTTTTCGAGAAGGTTAGAAACTTTTTTAGAATCTCATTCTCCTCTTCAGATTCTTTAAGTTTGCGTTTAAGTAATTCAACTTCAAAATCTTTACTTTTTATTTTATTACCATTACCAGTAAAAGCAGAATCACCAAATTCTTTGAATTCATACACCCATTTACTTAACATAGTAGGTGTTATTCTTAACTCTTTCGATACTTTTGATAGTATTTTTTTCTCCTCTATCACCTGTTTCACTGCTCCTATTTTAAAATCTCTAGAATACTTATTTCTTGTCATATAGAACCTCCTAATTATACGAATATTTTAACATGTTTGTCTTAACTTTGTGTCCTATTTTTTGAACCAATCCATTTTTACTCATTTCTTCAAATTCAACTGGTGTTAAATAACCTATCTTCTCTTGAA
>ERZ650312.322-NODE-322-length-26642-cov-11.833904_pt1 | contig 26642 bp, 21 predicted proteins | sample MGYA00376248_ERZ650312 | MGnify/ENA primary metagenome ERZ650312 (study PRJEB26733, sample SAMN07839316) | wastewater metagenome | biome: urban; feature: wastewater treatment plant; material: waste water | place: USA: North Carolina | collected 2016-07-28 ... | reverse complement strand
AGCTAAAATATTTTTTCTTAAATTCAAGGAGAAAAAAATGAAAAAAATCGTATTATCTGCAATCTTTGTTGCTGCTACAGCTGCATCTTTATCTGCTGCATCTTTTGCTGCATGTGCTACATGTCACGGTGCAAACGGTGAAAAAGCTGCTTTAGGAAAATCTGAAATCATCAAAGGATGGGCAGAAGCTAAAACTGTTACTGCATTAAATGGATATAAAGCTGGAACTTTAAATGTTCACGGTATGGGTGCTGTTATGAAAGGTCAAGCTGCTAAATTAAGTGACGCTGACATTGCTGACTTAGCTAAACAAATTGCTGCAATGAAATAATTTTGTAAAACTAGTCAATGAGAATTGACTAGTTTTCTTCTTCTTTTAATTTTTCTTTTTCACTTTTTAATTTTTCAGCTTTTGCATCTTTTAAATTCTTTTCTTTATTAATAGCGTCATTTAAGTCATCTACACTGTCAAATAATAATCCATTTACTAATTTACTTGAATCATCAAATTGCCCTGTTTTTGCTGCCCAGATAAAAAGAAATAACATTCCCGCTGAAATTATAATTCCAACAATCAACATAAAAAAAAGCGTATCATTTATCATTTTTATTCCTATTTCATTTTTATTCTAAGAGAATTTAATACAACCATTAATGAACTTAAACTCATTGAAAGTGCAGCAACTAAAGGTATAACATAACCTGCCATAGCTAAAGGTATAGTTGTAGCATTGTATATTAAAGATAAATACAAATTTTGTTTTATAAATTTATATGTTCGTGAAGAGATTATAAATGCATCTTTTAAAGATTTTAAAGAAGAATTTAATAATACAACATCAGAAACAGCCAATGAAACATCCGCTGAATTTCCCATAGCAACAGCTACATCAGCATTTGATAAAGCAACACTATCATTTACTCCATCACCAACCATTACAACAACTTTATTTTCTGATTTTAATTTTTTGATATATTCCGCTTTAGAAACAGGAGTTTGAGAACTTAGATAACTTTTAATATTTAATTTTTCAGCAATATTTCTAGCAACATTTTCATTATCTCCTGTTAACATTGTAATTTCAATATTATTTTTTTGAAGATATGATATTAACTCTTTTGAGTTATCTTTTATTTCATCTTCAAGCTCAAATGTTGCAATAACTCTTTTGTTTATTGCAAAAAGATAAACTGTTTTATTTGATTCAAATTTGTAATAAATCTCATTTTGTTTTAATAAATCTATATTTCCACCTAAAAGTTCAAAAGATTTTCCTTCAATATTTATGTATTTTGCACTCATTCCTTTGGCTTCAACATTTTTAACACTATCTAATTTTTTGTCTTCTAAATCATATCTTTTTGATAAATATTTTTTAATTTTTCTTCTATTCTTTTACTGTCACGTATCTGTAAAAAGAGGTATTGCCGTTATCCGATCAACAATACCTCAAAAATATACAGTCAGATGAGTCAGGCGGATATTCGCAGCCTCCGCAAGTAACTTACCTGATTCAGTTAAATAATTTTTCAGAGGTATCTGATCTCGACCTGAGGATCTTTTCCCTCTTCTATCTGCATAACTGCATAGCTTGGCCTGCGGCCTCTCTGACGCGGGTAGGTAAGACTGCCGGGATTAATTACCAGAATCCCATCCTCATTCTCGATCACAGGCATGTGAGTATGACCATACATTGCAATCTTACATCCCTTAGCCTGCGCATTCTCAACAAGTTTATCATAATCCCGGGACACAAAATAGTGATGTCCATGTGTAACCAGTATCTTATGTCCCTCCAGAGTAACCTCTTCCTCATAGGGAAGGTCTGTAAAAAAGTCATTATTTCCTGCGACAATCGTACATGGGCACTCTGCCAGTGCCTCAATGAAAATCTCTCTGCCTTCCACATCCCCGCAGTGGATCAGATAATCAAAGGGAGCTTCTCTGAGCACTGTCTCTTCCAGATTCTCATCCTGTCCATGAGTATCGCTGACGATCAGTACCTTCATTTCAGTTCATCCTTTATGGCACGTAATGCTTTTCCTCTGTGGCTGATCTTATTTTTCTCTTCGCCGGAAAGCTCTGCAGAAGTACATCCATATTCCGGCAGGTAGAAGATCGGATCATAGCCGAAGCCGTTCTCTCCCTTCTCCTCATAGCCTATACGGCCTTCCATTGTTCCACGCACTGTTTTTACACTTCCATCCGGAAAAGCCGCTGCAACGGCGCATACGAACCTTGCAGTACGCTTCTCGTCCGGAACTCCGTTCAGTCTCTCTATCAGACTTGCATTTTTGATATGATATGAGGTATCTTCTCCCATATAACGGGCAGAATAAATGCCCGGCTCTTTATTCAGATAGTCAATCTCCAGACCGGAATCATCTGCCAGAGTGATCTCCCCTGTCAGTTCACAGATTGTCTTCGCCTTGATCACAGCATTTTCCTCAAAAGTAGAACCATCCTCTACAATATCTGCATGGATTCCCGCTTCTTTCATAGAAACAACCTCTACATCCATATCTGCAAGGATCTCGCGGATTTCTCTCATTTTATCCTGATTTCCGGTAGCAAAAATTATTTTTTTCATAATCCTTTGTATCCTCTTTTTATTTTGATTTTTCGCAATTACAGAAGCACTCAGCTACGGTTTTTCTTCGGTGGGCGCGGCCCAAGGAACTGATAGTAATAGGTCTTAAGCATACCATTATAGATCTTACGGTTTTTATCTGCTTTTCGCCCGATATCGTTCTCCGCTTTCTCATAAGATGTGATCAGATACATGGACCACTTGTCAAGCCTTTCATAGCTTTCCCCGATTTCACGATAAAGCTGAGTTAAATTCTCTTTTTCTTCCAGTCGTTCCCCATAAGGAGGGTTTGTGATGATGAATCCATATGGTTTGGGATGGCGGAGATCTTTTACCGCTCTCTGCTGGAAATGGATCAGCTTGTCCACACCTGCCATTTTTGCATTAGCTCTGGCAGCCTTCAACGCCTCAGGATCAATGTCAAAGCCCTGGATATCTGTTTCAATATTAAGATTTATCCTGTCCTGTGCCTCTTCATTTGCATCATACCAGCATTTTCTCGGAACCAGATGCTTCCATTCCTCAGCAAGGAAGGAACGGTTCATGCCGGGTGCAATATCTGCTGCCATCATTGCTGCTTCAATAGGAAAGGTACCGCTTCCGCAGAAAGGATCTACCAGAATCCTGTCTTTATTCCATGGTGTAAGCATGATCAGAGCAGATGCCAGTGTTTCTGTGATCGGAGCTTTCACTGTCATTTTACGATATCCTCTTTTATGCAGAGATACCCCTGAGGTATCAATACCGATCGTGGCCACATCTTTCATAAATGCCACGCGGATAGGAAAGCTTGCCCCATCCTCTTCAAACCAGGACACCCCGTATACGCCCTTCAGACGCTCTACAATGGCTTTTTTCATAATGGACTGGATATCAGACGGGCTAAAGAGCTTACTCTTCACAGAATTGGCCTTGGCAACCCAGAATTTCCCATCCTTGGGAATATAATTTTCCCATGGCAGGGCTTTTGTCTTTTCAAAAAGCTCGTCAAAGGTTTCTGCCTTTACTTCTGCTACTTTCAGCAGGATTCTTTCTGTGGAACGCAGAAAGATATTGGCATCTGCGATTCCCTGTGCATCTGCCTCGAATGTTACTTTTCCATCCTCTACTTTGGTAATCTCATAGCCCAGATCAAGGATCTCACGTTTCAGCACAGCTTCCATACCGAAATGACATGGAGCGATCAGTTCAAATTTTTCCATTCTTTATCCTTTCTATATGTAGATGGGACTTCCCTATAATTCTATGCTCTTAACAATATTTCCCTCAAAATCCTTAATTGTAAACACACCGTCCTCAAAGATCGCATATGTAGGCGGGTTTCCTTCTTTTGGAATGGAAACAGAACCCGGGTTGAGAAGTACATAGCCTTCTTTCTGCTCTGCTTTCAGTACATGGGTATGTCCATGGATCAGAATATCTCCTTCCTGGATCGGAGGCAGATTATTTTCATTGTAAATATGCCCATGTGTGGCATAAAAGGTTCTTCCATCCAGGTTCAGAATACAGTAGTCTGCCATAACCGGAAACTGCAGGACCATCTGATCGACCTCAGCTTCACAATTCCCACGTACAGCATAAATTTCTTTCTTCATGTCATTAAGCATGGAAATGACCTGTTTGGGAGCATATTCTCTGGGAAGATCATTTCTCGGGCCATGATAGAGCAGATCGCCCAGCAGTACCAGGCGTTCTGCCTTTTCTTCTTTATAGGCATCCAGCATTTTTCTGCAGTAGTATGCAGAACCATGGACATCTGATGCAAACATATATTTCATAGTTTTGTGTCTCCTCTTTTATAGTGTGCCGACAAGTTGATTCTTGAAACAATCTTGCAGGATAAATTTTTTTATTTCAAGGCGGAGGAAGGAGGCGTAGCGGTGGCTACGGCGACCGACGACAACGCGGAAATAAGAAATTTAGACGCAAGATTGTTCGAGAAATCAACTTGTTGGCACAATAGGTATGCCGACAGATTGATTTCTGAAATAACCTGAAGATATACCGGTTCGTATTTTTTCTCTTACACCTTATCATGCTTATGGCGAAATTACAAGATTTCTTCCCCGATATGCTCCAAAACCGCCTATAACAGACCTGGTACAGTACCCAAGCTTTGCAAGCTGCCTTGCAAGCAGAAGGCTTGCCCCGCCCCTGTCGCAGTACAGAACCAGTATTTTCCCTTTTGGAAAGGCTGTATATCCGTCTATTTCTCCATATGGCATGTTTACGGCTCCTTTTACATGACTGTGCATATAGGACTCTTTTTCTCTCAGATCTATGATCAACGTGTCCCTTCGGTCCACATAATAATCCAGCATTTTTGCAGAAATCGTTTCCACCGGAAACATGGCAGACTCCTTTTTGTTATATCATATGATATCAGGGACAGATGTGCCACTGCCTGACAAAAAACAGCCGACACATAAATTGGCTCACAGCAGATCAGGAGGGGCATTTCCCCCTCCTGATCCAATCAATATCTGTCTTCTTCTGAGCTGTAAGACTGGGAAGTTTTATTTTTTGCTTTACTTCTACAATCTGTCTCGTTTTTGCTTTTCACACTGTTTTTTGCATTACCAGCATGGTTCATTTCATTACCATAGCTGTTCTTATCTGAAGTTCCTGTGTAATTTCTGCTGTTTTTACTCTCAGATTCATAGTTTTTTGCCATTATTATTTTCCTCCTGATGAGATTTATCTGCCCGGATCTCCTGATACTCTGCAAAATCCGGTTTTTTTCTTCCACACTTCATCGCTGAAAGTGCTTCACATTGACTATTATCCCAAAAACCGGGGGGAATATTCATCAAAATATGTTGCTTTTTTCACCAAGCTATATTATAATCATAGCTGTAAAAAGAATTTACCCTTCAAAAATTTTTTTTACATAAACCCCTTATTTAATTATTTATACTCCCCTTGAAAGTCCCGGCAGCTCCCCTGCCGGGGCTTTCTCTTTGTATTTATTCGGCTGCGAATCACTTGATAACAATTTCAGAAAAACTGCAAAAAACAGCATCGCCGGTCTCATGATCTGCGATGCTGCTCTGTTTTTTATATTCTTCTTTTCCTATTCATTTTCATATGCGCCGGCAAACAGTTTGTTTCTCAACATTTACCAGATTTCAGACTCTACTGCTGCTCTTTCAATAGAAAGACCTTTCATATAGCTGTCCATAAATGCATTGAATCCAGCCACACCTTCCGGTTTTGGATCCAGTGTGCTGCTTTCCTGATCTGCAAACACTTTATTATCAAGGAAGCTTTCCAGAGTCTCACCTTCTTCTTTATTTACCAGATAAGAAGCAAGAAGTGCGATTCCCCAGGCTCCGCCCTCACCTGCAGTAGCCATTACAGATACCGGTGCATTGACAGCATCTGCCAGAATCTGCTGTCCTACGCCTTTTGTCTTGAATAATCCTCCATGACCAAGAAGACGGTCTACTTTTACATTTTCTTTCTCAAACAGAAGGTTCAGACCTACCCTCATGGCTCCAAGGCATGTATACAGATTGGTTCTCATAAAGTTTGCAAGATTGAATTTGCTCTCAGGAGAACGTACAAATAACGGGCGTCCTTCTTCAAAGCCTGTCATATGCTCGCCTGAGAAATAGCAGTAAGACAGAAGTCCGCCACAGTCCGGATCACCTTCAAGTGCTTTATTATAAAGAGTTCCAAACAGTTTATTCATATCCACTTCCATACCCATAGCCTCTGCAAACTCTTTAAATACATTTACCCAGGCATTCAGGTCAGAGGTACAGTTGTTGGAATGAGCCATAGCTACCAGATGTCCGGACGGAGTGGTAACCATGTCGATTTCTTTATACGGTCTGGAGAGTTCTTTTTCCAGAACGATCATGGCAAATACAGAAGTTCCTGCGGAAACGTTACCTGTACGAACTGCAACACTGTTTGTGGCAACCATACCTGTTCCTGCATCACCTTCCGGAGGGCACATCGGGATTCCGGCTTTCAGTTTTCCTGTTACGTCGAGAAGTTTCGCACCTTCTTCTGTAAGAACACCGGCATCTTCACCTGCAACAAGGGCTTTCGGCATAATATCGCGAAGTTTCCATGAGAATCCATAAGGAGCAACCAGTTCATCGAATTTATCAACCATCTCCTGGTTGTAATCTGCCTTTGTGGTATCAATCGGGAACATACCTGCTGCGTCACCGATACCGAGAACTCTCTTTCCTGTCAGTTTCCAGTGGACATAAGCCTCCAGAGTTGTAATATAATCGATATCTTTTACATGTTCCTCGCCATTAAGAATTGCCTGGTACAGATGTGCGATACTCCATCTCTGAGGAATATTGTAATTAAACAGCTCCATCAGCTTTTCACTGGCTTCCCCTGTAATATTATTTCTCCATGTACGGAATGGTACAAGAAGTTCTCCCTCTTTGTTAAATGGCATATATCCATGCATCATGGCGCTGACGCCAAATGCACCTACGGATTCCAGTTCTATGTCATATTTTGCTTTTACATCCTTTGCCATATCCTGATAGCAGTCCTGGATACCTGTCCAGATATCATCCAGACTGTATGTCCAGACACCGTTTTCATAACGGTTTTCCCATTCATGTGCACCGGATGCGATTGGCTGATTTTTGTCATCTACAAGTACTGCTTTGATTCTGGTAGAACCAAACTCAATACCAAGTGCTGTTTTATTTGCAATTATCGCTGCTTTTGCTTCTGCTGCTCCCATTTTTATGTACCTCCCTGTTTCTCTGTTATTTATGATTACAGATCATTCGACAATCTATAATCATATATTGTTTGTACACCAATATTATTGCATTTCTTTTATTGTTTTACCATGGAAATTTTACGGTTTTAACATACTTTTTATTACTTTAAACTTCTCAGGGCGGCCATTCCAGGCAGTTAATTTCAGCCTGATATGACAGCCTCTGTATTAATTACAAAAATTATTATTTTCTGAATGCAAGTTCATTCCATCTCAGTTCATTCTTAAAATCACGAATATTTGTATCTTTATCAATGTAAACAGCTTCAATACCCATAGCTGCTGCCCAGTCACCCATCTGCTCTGCTGTCAGGTCATAGGAGAATGCTGTATGGTGGGCTCCGCCTGCAAGGATCCATGCTTCTGCACCTGTCTTAAGATTTGGCTGTGGTGTCCAGAATGCACTTCCTACAGGAAGCTTCGGCATCGGTTTCTCAACCTTCTTGCATTCCACATCGTTGATGATCAGACGGAAACGGTCTCCAAGATCGATCAGGGATGTTGCAATACCCGGGCCTGTCTTGCTTGTGAATACAAGTCTTGCAGGATCTTCTCTGTCACCCATGGAAAGCGGGCATACTTTAATGCCGATCTTACCATCTGCGACAGACGGGCATACCTCAAGCATATGAGACTGAAGGATTCCTTCTTTTCCAGGTACAAAGTTATATGTATAGTCTTCCATCATGGAAGTTCCTTTTGCATCTTTTACACCAGCTGTCATGATCTTCATCAGACGAACCATTGCAGCTGTCTTCCAGTCGCCTTCTGCACCGAATCCATAGCCTTTTTCCATAAGTCTCTGGATTGCAAGTCCGGGAAGCTGTTTAAGAGCACCCAGATCTCCAAAGTGTGTAACGATTGCCTGATAATTTTTCTCTTCCAGGAATTTCTCAAATCCGATCTCAATCTGAGCCTGAACTGCTACATGACGTTTAAATTCTTCCGGATCTCTTCCCTCAAGAAGAATATCATATTTGCTGTAGTATTCATCTACCAGCGCATCTACATCACCTTTAGCTACATCTTTTACATAATCAGCAATCTCATTTACAGGATAAGCATCAACTTCCCATCCGAATTTGATCTGTGCTTCTACTTTATCACCTTCTGTAACAGCTACGTTTCTCATGTTATCTGCTACACGACATACGCGGATATGGCTGCTCTCCATGATACCAACTGCTGTACGCATCCAGGAAGCAAGTCTTTCCTGAACATCTTTATCTGCCCAGTGTCCGACAATAACTTTTCTTTCGATTCCCATTCTTGTAACAATATGACCATATTCACGACCGCCATGAGCAGACTGGTTTTCATTCATAAAATCCATATCAATGGTATCATAAGGAATCTCCTCATTAAACTGTGTATGAAGATGGCAAAGCGGTTTTCTGTATTCTTTCAGACCAAGGATCCATGATTTTGCCGGTGAGAAAGTATGCATCCATGTGATAACACCTGCACAGTCCTCATCTGCATTTGCCTCATTAAATGTTTTACGGATCAGTTCGTTTGTGATCAGTGTTGGTTTCCATACTAATTCAAATGGAAGAACACCGCTCTTGTTTAATTCCTCAACAATGATTCTGGAATGCTCAGCAACTTTTCTTAAGCACTCATCTCCGTAAAGATCCTGTGAACCTGTACAAAACCAGAACTTATAGTTTCTTCCTGTTTTCATGATAAAATTCCTCCCGGATTTATTTTTATTTTTTATTTATTTCATTTGTTTACAATATTTTTCTGCATGATCCCCGTATGATCAGTTCCGGATAAATCAGTCTTTCAACCTTACTTTCTTCTTCAGGAACTCCGTTGATCTTCTCAAGTATAAGCTCTGCTGCCATTTCTCCCAGCTTTTCCTGCGGATGAGCTATCGTTGTGATTCCGCTTCCTCGCTGAGCATACAGTGAATTGTCATAACCGGTAATGGAAATATCATCCGGTATCCTGACTCCCATTTTCTCCAGTTCTTCCATAACCTGAACAGCAATCTGATCATTGTAACAGACGATTCCATCCGGAAGCTGTCCGCTCTGTACCATTTCTTTTGCCATCAGTGCAGGTTTTACTTTCCTGTCCTCTGTATGAAACCAGACAACATCATCAGGATCATAGGCAATCCCTGACTCCTGTAAGGCCTTCACATATCCCTTGTGGCGCTCCAGTCCCTGCATATCGTCTGCCTTAAAGAAACCCTTGATCTTTTTATGTCCCAGTTCCAGCAGATATTTTGTTACAAGATAGCCTCCCTGTGCATCATCCATAAGAATATGAGGTTTATCCCTCATTTCTGAATAGATTCCCTGAATAAACACATACGGAATTTCAAATTTATCCAGATTCTGATAAAGATTTCTGTGTTTACAGATCATCTCACTTTTGCTTGGTTCAATGATCAGTCCATCAATATCTTTCTTCAGAAGTTCCTCCAGACATCTGGCCTCTTTCTGTCTGCTGTTTGCTGTGTTTTTCAGGATAATACTGTAACCGCTTTCTGAAAGGACATTATCCATTCCCTGTATCAGTCTCGGAAAAATATAATCAGAAATATATGTGGTCACTACCGCAATATTCTTTGAATTCTTTATATGGCGCATATTCTCAGAGCAATAAGTACCTCTTCCGTGAAATGCCTCTACATATCCGTCCTGCTCCAGGATTCCCAGTGCTTTACGAACTGTATGTCTACTCAAGGAATATTTCTGTGAAAGCTCGTTTTCTGAAGGAAGCTTCTCTCCCGGTCGGATAGCTCCTGACATAATATCACTTCTGAGCTGTTCCATCAGTGAGAAATATTTCGGCTTTCCATTATCTGTCATGTCTTCTTCCCTCCTGTATTTAGGATACAACTTGTACGCACGTACGAACAAGTTGTTTTTTATGCATAAATTATACAAAATATCGAGAGATTTTTCATTAGTTTTTTCCAAAACACCTCGAGGGATAGTGATGTGTGAACAGTAACAGTTCATCCTTTACGAAAGTTACCAATATCCGATTGATTTCAACATCACTTCGGCTCAGCTTTTTCTATACCATAACATTCATGGCAAATCCCATGTACCGCCATACGTATTTCTTTATCCAGACGTGAATTACAGGTGATCAGAGTCACCATTCTCTCCCTTTCATCAGGCTCTACTCCTGTGTCATACATGGAATTATTTTTCAATATAGATAATTGTCTCCTGTATGCAGGACTGGATAACTTGTATCCATATTCAAATGCCGGGCTTTGGGAAGATGCCTGTTCCACAGAAAAAATTTTGTACAGAAACTTTCTTTTTGGTGTTGTGATCTCAATTTCAGGACATTTTTTTAGAAATTCAGGCTGTTCATAACGGTTCAGATTTGCAAACATCATATTACCTTCTATATTATGCCCGTAAAGAATACTGTGGGAATCTGTGAAATTCTTTTTTATGTCATGTTCCAGAAAAATACATCCAAACAGATCTTCCTCTCCTCTGAAATTATGTTTCAGGTAATATTCATCATCTGCCGCCTGAACTACAGGATAAGAAATATCGGCTCCCGGGACAGTAATCCAGGCAACTGTCTGAGAGTTGATCTTTCTTAAATTTTCCCAGGAAATCCCGAAGGATTCCCTGATTTCATCTGTACAGTTTTTGTTTTTTGATTCAGAAGATCTTCTCTGTTTTTTCCTGCGTTTTTTTTCACTGTTTTTTGTACTGCTGTCTTCATCAGTTTTTTTGCCATCTGCCAATAATCCGGCACCTTCTCTGTTCTTCACCCCTGCCATTTGGGAAAGCTCTGCATATTCCTGCCTTGCTGCAAGATTCTGTTCATAACTTTTTATATAGAAGCCGGCACAATATATAAGAAGCCCAATTGCTGCTATGATCATACTTACTGCAAATGTTCTGAGTTTTTTCATTTCCGCGGCATACCCTTTATATTTCTTTTCCCGGAAACAGTTCTTCTGTAGATCACCACACCTCCTGTCAGCAGTCCCATTCCGATAAGTCCAAGAACAGCCATCATTTTAAACGGTCTGACATCTCCTGTTTTAGAACTTCCTGCCATGGAACCACCCTGATAGCTTCCGTATCCACCCGAATTTCCGTAACTGCTGCCTCCGTTTCCGGAAGTTGTGCCTCCATTATTTCCACCATTGTAAGATGCCAACGGTGCTTTCGTCGGTACAGGAGTCATTTTCGGGCAGGTTCCCGGTACAGATGGTGTTGGTGTGGCTTTTGGCTGCTCCGTCGGTTTCGGTACTTCTGTAGGTTTTGGTGTCTCTGTCGGCTTTGGTGTTTCTGTTGGTTTCGGTGTTGCAGACGGTGTTGGTGTGGCAGTGGGTTCTGCTTTTGTTTTCACATATACCTCCTGCTGCGCCGCAATTTCCGGTGAAATATCTCCTCTTGCTTTCGCTGTGTTTACAATTTTTTCAGGCTCTGTGCTTTCTGTTTTAAATACCACTTCATAGCAGACTTCAATTTTATCCATATCTGACAACGATGCTCCTGTCTGAATTACAAATCCTGTATCATCTGCCTCTATTTTGGCATCTTTCAGCTCTATGCCGTTTTTCTTCACAAAAATGCTGTCTTTTACAATGGAAGCCCCTTGGGTTTCCAGTTTATCTTCGATAACAATATTCTGATCTGTGACATCCTCACGCAGTTGTCTTACTGTCAGCTTATAGTATCCTTTCTCACCGGACGCATACTCTTTCTTATCTGATTCCTTCACAATTTCCAGAATCGGACTGTGTACCTCTGTCTCTGTTTCCCCGGTTGCAGGTATCTTTTCACTGCTGTCTGCAACTGCAGTATTGTGCACTTTCTGTCCTGCCAGGGCTGCATCAATCACTGCTGCCTGATATTCCACGATCATACTTTTCTGTTCCTGACAGTCCAGAGGATTATACATTACCTGCTCAAAAAGACCGCCTTTATCATTATCGCAGATACTATATCTGCTATCCCTGACCAGTGTCCTGCCTGTTGACATCAGGAAAGTATTATCATCATTGATCTGTACATCAGCATCTGCCACATTTCCTTTCTCATCCATCAGAATCACCGAATCCTTCAGAAGACGTACTCCCTGAGTATCGATCACATCCTGCAGAGTAACATTACGCGCCACACATCCGGTCTGCTCCTGTGTCAGGACAATGCGGTATGTAATAATATCACCATATTTGTAAAATGGTTTGTCCGTCGTCTTCTCTACGTTAAGAACAGGCGAGTTCACCCAGATTTTTGAGGAGTCCTTTACTTTCTGTGCATTATCTGCATACGCCTGTGCTGTATTTACAATCTCCATCCCATTTACGCTTTCCTGCGCAGTACAGCGGAAATTAACAGTCACAGGTGTCTGATACGGAAGATCTGAAATCGTCACGATCCATCCGGTTCCCTGACGTGTAACCTGACAGCTGACCGGTTTTTCCACTGTTTCTTTATAATTTTCCGGATTCAGCTGATTTCCTGCATCATCAGTTCCTGCCACCGGATTCTGAATAACAGCCGGAACACCGCTTACAGTAACAGCATCTTCAGCTCCGTCCAGAGCCAGCCCTTCAGGAAGGGAAAGATCACTGATCACAAGATTTCTTGCGATAGATCCCTTCTGAAGATTATTAACCGTAACCTGATAATTCACCTGTTCTCCTACCCGAAATTCATTTTCCGCACGTCCGTCCCCGGCTGCCAGATATGGATTCTGAAAACTTTTCTCAATAGAAAGAACTGCTGTATTTACATACACTTCTGCGTCATCCTGTGAAACAGGGGCATTCTGCGCCTGCACATTGGCAACATTAATGCTTTCCATTCCATTTGCCGCTTCCGTAACTGTGCAAAGGAAAGAAATCATAACCGGAGTATTTGCCGGAAGATCTGAAATGTTCAGTCTCCATCCGCTTCCCTCCTGAAGAAATTCATAATTCACCGGTTTCTCTGATGTCTCATTATAAAATTCCGGATTGAGCTGGTTCAAAACATCTTTGGTCCCTGCTGTCAGCTGCGTAATATTCTGTGGGATTCCGCTTACCGATACATCCTCTGCCGATGAAAGCGCAAGTCCTGCCGGCATACCGGTATCCCAGACAGTTACGTTCCGGGCCACTGTACCTGCTTTTTTATTCTCCACCACCACATTGTACTGTACCTGTTCTCCGACCTGCCATTCATAATGATCTGCAGATTTCTCAATCCAGAATTCTCCTGAATTTACATATACTTCTGCATCATCAGATCTCTCATCTGTATTAGCAGCTTTTACAGTTGCTGCATTTACGCTTTCGTGTCCATTTGCCTCTTCCTGTGCGATACAATGGAAAATAATCGTTACAGGCTGACTGTATGGCACATAAGAACAATAAAAGGAAAATCCGTTCTCATCTGCATTCAACTGAGAATCCACAGGTCTCGCTTCATATGCCTGTCCTGTTTTCTTATCCGGTACGGGATAGTTTACCTGTTGCTGAACTCCCAGTACTTCCATGCTCTGTGCACCACCTGCCAGAACCAGTCCCTGCGGCAGACCAATATCAGTAATAGTTACATCTTTTGCAATTGTTCCTGCCGTTACATTATTCACCACGATCCGGTAAGCTACCTGCTCTCCTGCCTGCCATTCATATTTGTCTGCTGTTTTATCAATTTCAAGCTGTGGACTGTTCGGCCATACTTCTGCCATATCCTTTCTGGATTCCTGTTCTCCTGTCTCAGGATTGATCAGATTATCCGCTGTTGCAGTCACAATATTTTCCCATTCCTGTCCATTGGAATCCGCAGATGCCTGACATTTAAAACGGATTGTGATCGTCTCCCCATACTTCAGGGACGGACACTCTGCTTTCCATCCATTTTCTCCCTGTCCGGTAAGCGTACAGTTCTCGCCTCCCTGACTTGTCTCTACAGCATACTGCCCTTCCAGAAGCTGCAGACATGATGGAAGCTCGTCTGTAATAACAACATTTACTGCTTTTACATCCTGTTTTGTCTGAGAAACCAGAACCTCATAATCTATGATATCTCCCGTTTTCCATTCATACTGAGAAGTATTTTTCTTTACTTCCAGTTCCGGTGGAATCACACCCTTTACCCACACTGTTTCCGTATCCATTGTATCTCCGCTTCCGTTTGTACGTTCATAACTCATGGATGCATGGTTTGGTACAAGAATACTGTATCCATCCTCTGCAAGGTATTTTGAAATGTTAATTTCTGATTCCGGTCTCTGGCGTACTTTTAAAGTAAATGTGTAAGTCTGATTATCTGTAAATGCTTCATCCTGAAGGCTCTCTGCTTTGGCCCTGCAGGTCACTTTCTGTCCTTCAACAGCAACATCAAACCAGTCTGTCACTGTCTGCCCTGCATCATTCACAATACTGACTTTTGATGCATCCTCTATAGTAAGACAATCCTCAAGTATATCCTGTACCACAAAGGATTTCAGTCTATTGGGTGTCACCTCTGCCCGGATCATATACTGAAATTCCTGTCCCTGACGAATGCCAAAAGGTTTTTCTTTTGATGCGGCAGCTGCCTGTTCCCATGTACAGTTTGCCTCTCCCACACGTTTCTCAGGCGCTTTTTTCATCTCAACATCACCGAAACAATAGGATGTAAAATCAAAATATGCATATGCTTTGCAGTATTTCTGTCCTTTAAAGTTCGGACAATAACTGTTGCCTGATGGATCCAGATATTTATTTCTTGTAATCTCTGCCCATCTTTCCTGAGAACCGGCTTTTGCAATGGCATCTTCACGACTTTTATCCCATTTATCCAGTCTGAACTGATGACAGAATTCTACCGTAAAATTATCTGTATTATAAAAAAGATTCAGCCATCCTCTCGGATCATCCGGCTCAACGGAACCAAGGGGTGAGCTTACAGAATTCCCATCTACCGTCAGATAATCATTGTTTTTCAGAACATATGCATTATCCAGACTGCTGTCTGACGGAATACGGACTCCCTGTCCCGCATCAATATCACGTATGGTTCCATGGCCACTGATCGGCAGTGTTTCTTCTGTTCCATGCTTCAGAAACTGAAACTTAACCTTTGCGTATCCTACAGAATAAATAAATACACCGATACTGTTTTTGGAAAAGCCAACCATTGGATAAGCTTCATTATCTTTCCATGCAAACGTAGCTCCGCCTTTATTCTGAACAATCGATTCTGCAGTGCGCAGATCATAACGGGGTTCTGCATTCTCTACTCCCACAAGAATGAGTCTGACATCAACAATATTTCCATTTCCATCTTTTCCTACATTGTTATAACGCATCCCTGCGCTTCCGGCTTTATAGTCCGCTCCTACACGAACGCACTCTGTGTCACGTTCACTTTTTCCATTGTCTGAAAAAGCTTCCCTGTCCAGATTATCACACCCAAAAGATTCATATGTGGTAATTCCGGGCTGAAACTTCATGTTAAAGCGATAACCATAATCTACCACCTTGTCACTGTCCCATGTTTCTACAGTTAACGGTGCCGCCTGAGTTACGCAGACAGGCACAAGCCCCAGAATTGCCTGCAGAATAAAAAGCATTGCAAGCAGCAAAGCTCCAAGGCGTTCTTTCAGTTTGAAATTGTGTTTCATTTTCCGTCTCCTTTCCGAACAAAAAATATAAAAATGAATGTGGGATTTTTCCCTGCACCTGGCAGGATTAAAGAATAGAAATAAGTTGAGATTGTATGATTATAAATATTCAAGGGGAATTAATATCGTGAAACAAGAACGTTTACACTTAAGATTTTAAGATTCTGCGCAGGGTTTCTTTTCTGAAACCCTGCACAGATTTTCATTGATCATTTCTTTTCTTCAGCCATGAAAGAAAATAAAGAATAATTGCAAGAATAATAAAAAACGGAATCGCAACTCCGATTATCAGTATCAGTAAAACAATTATAACAGCCGCCGCTGCAATAACAACAGCCCTGCCATGCCAGGTAGAAAGATCGATTACTTTTTTCCATCTTTTCTCCTGCTGATGAGGAAGCTCTGTCTCATTGCCATAACTGCTTCCGTAAGAAGAATACTCTCCGTAATCTTCCTGTGTACTTCCATCATCTGTATCGATCAGAGTTTTTGCTATCAGATGCGGGTCTCCCAGTTCCTGCAGTACTTCCTGCTCTGAACGTCCGCCACGTACCTGAGACTGTATATAATCTTCATAATACCTGATATGTGCTGCTGCTTTGCCCTCCTGCATCTGCCCGGCAAGCTGGCTTCTCAGGATTTCCAAAAATTCTTTTCTGTTCATCTTCTACACTCCATTTTGCCAGAAATACATATCAAAACTCTACTGCTCTCTCCGTTATCAGTAACGTTCGTACTCTTATTTTACCATATATACCGCAGGTAGCAACTAATATAATCATAAACTTTTTATGAAATTCTTATAAACTCAGTTACTGTTCACTCCGTTCTCAGTAACTGAGCCAAAATTCATTCCAGATTGCCTGCGGCAATGGAATTTTGGCTTGTATGTCATTTCCCGACAATTTTTGCATACATCTCCGGTCTGCGGTCTCTGAAAAGTCCCCAGTTCAGTCTGTCTGCCTTTAATGCATCCAGGTCAAAAGTGCTTACAAGCACCCCCTCTTCCCCTCCGGGCAGTTCTGCACAGAGAGCACCTGTGTTGTCTGTGATAAAAGAAGAGCCGTAAAAATTAAGAGCAGATTTCTGCATTCCGTTTTCCGGACATGGCTCTACTGTTTCCTCACCGATTCTGTTGGCAGCGATCACAGGGATCAGGTTGGAGGCAGCGTGTCCCTGCATACATCTTCTCCAGTGTTCCATGCTGTCACATTCCAGGATGGGTTCACTTCCGATGGCAGTGGGATAAAAGAGAAGCTCTGCTCCCTGCAGTGCCATACATCTTGCCGTTTCCGGGAACCACTGATCCCAGCAGATTCCAACTCCAATGGTTCCAAATCTGGTATCAAAAACCTTAAAGCCGGTATCTCCCGGTGTGAAATAGAATTTTTCCTGATAATAATGGTCATCCGGAATATGTGTTTTCCGGTAAACGCCGAGATTCTTCCCATCTGCATCCAGAACCGCAACGCTGTTATAGGTATTATTGACCTCTTTTTCATAAAAGCTGACCGGGATCACAATCCCCAGCTCTGCCGCTACCCTGCTGAAATGACGCACTGCAGGGTTTTCCTCTGCAGTCTGCGCATATTCATAATACTCATATCTGCGCTCCTGGCAGAAATAGGGCCGTTCAAAAAGCTCCGGAAGAAGAACAATCTCAGCTCCCTTTGCTGCTGCCTGACGCACCAGTTCCTCTGCATGGGCAATATTTTTCTCCACACTTTTACTGCATTTCATCTGAACTGCTGCCACTGTTACATTTCTCATCCTGTCTGTTCCTCCTGCTCCTGTTTACATAAGTAAGTTTTTTCATAACTTTCAGGTAATAACCCTCAAACACATGACTCTCAAAGTTTTCTGCATCAAGGTCAGATATTTTTTCCGGGAATCTGCTGGGTGATACAGTGAATATTTCCACCGCCGACAATGATGGCTCTGGCATCAATGGGATAAATCCTTCTTTCAGGAAAACACTTCTGCAGAATCTCCACTGCCCTTTTGTCATTTTCATCCCCAAATTGTGGAAGGATGATCCCTCCATTGGAAATATAGAAATTCACGTAACTGGCAGCCATCCGTTCTCCTGCTTCCCGTTCGTCTTCTCCCTCTTCAAACACAAAGCCATCCACATCTTCCTGGGTAAGGCAGACCGGTTTCTGAGGAATCGGAAGCTTATGAATCTTAAATTTTCTGCCTTTTGCATCTGTTTCCTGTTCCAGCACCTTCAGATCAGCCAGAGACATGGCATACTGCGGATCTGTCTCATCCTCTGTCCATGCAAGCACAACCTCTCCGGGCCTTACAAAAGCGCACACGTTATCCACATGCTCATTGGTTTCATCCTGATAGATTCCACATGGAAGCCAGATAATCTTGTGGACACCGAGCCAGTACTTCAACTGTTCCTCTATCTGTTCCCTGCTCATCTGAGGATTGCGTCCCTGACTCAGAAGACAGGCCTCTGTAACGATCAGAGTCCCCTCTCCGTCAGAATGGATGGAACCGCCCTCAAGCACAAAAGGTCTGGCATCCAGACATGGACAACCAAGAGTCCTGCAGATAAAGGCAGCCACCCTGTCGTCCTTCTCCCAGTTCCGGTAAAGCCCGTCAAAGGTACCTCCCCAGGCATTAAACTGCCAGTCAACTCCACAGACCGCCCCTTTCTCATCCAGAACCATGGTTGCTCCCACATCTCTGGCCCAGGCGTCATCTGTCTCGCATTCCAGCAAAGTCACACCGGAAACATTCCCAAGCTGATTCTTTGCATTCTCCATCTGAGCTTTGGAAACCAGCATATACACCTTTTCGCTCACTCCAATAGCCTCTGCAACTTTCACAAATGCTTTCTGTGCTTCCCTTGCCCCATAATTCCAGGAACCGGGACGTTCCGGCCAGATCATCACACATCCCTCATGAGGCTCAAATTCTCCGGGCATACGATATTTTGTTCTGTTCTTCTCTGTAACTTCCATGTCTGTCTCCTTTTCTTTGATAGCCCGGCAGATATCAGGAAAGCCGGCTCTTAAAGTCTTCGTATCCGAAATGTCTGATAACCTCACACTCTCCGTCCTCATGCATAACCGCAATATCCGGCAGCGGCATACCGTTAAATGTATTATTCTTCACCATAGAATAAATCGCCATATCCATAAAATACAGCTTGTCCCCGATCCGGATCTCTCTGTCAAAGGAATAATCTCCGATCACATCTCCTGCCAGGCAGGTGCAGGAAGATAAGCGGTAGGTATATGCCTTCTCCCCTGCTTCCCCGCTGTCCTTAAGAGGCGGACGATAGGGCATCTCCAGCACATCCGGCATATGGCAGGCTGCAGAAGCATCCAAAATCAGCGTTCTGATCTCATTTTCCACAATGTCCATAACCTCTGTCACCAGATATCCGGCATTCAGGGCAACAGCCTCCCCGGGCTCCAGATAAATATCCAGATCATAGGTTTCCTTCATATGCTGAATACATTTTTCCAGGAGCTTTACATCATAATCCTCTCTGGTAATATGATGTCCGCCGCCCATATTCAGCCAGGAAACCTCAGACAGAAATTCTCCAAACTTCTCCTCTACCGCCTGCAATGTTTTCTCCAGGTCATCCGCATTCTGTTCGCAGAGCGTATGAAAATGCAGTCCGTCGATCCATTTCAGACATTCCCCGTCAAAGTTCTCTCTGGTAACCCCCAGCCTGGAACCCGGCGCACAGGGATCATAGATCGCATGATCCCCCTGAGTGGAGCATTCCGGATTAATACGGAGTCCCAGACTGGCTCCGGTACACACTTCTTTAAATTTCTTCAGCTGTGCTGTGGAATTAAAGATAATATGGTCACAGATCCGATCCAGTTCCTCTATATCTTCTGTACGGTAAGCAGGGGAAAAAACATGATTCTCTTTCCCCATCTCTTCATATCCAAGCCTTGCCTCAAACAGACCGCTGGCAGTGGTACCTGCCAGATATTTTCCGATCATGGGATACAGAGCAAAGCCGGAAAACGCTTTCTGCGCCAGAAGGATCTTACACCCGGTATCCTCCTGGACTTTTTTCAAAATCTCCAGATTCTCCCGCATCTTCTTCTCATCGATCACATAGCAGGGAGTTTGCAGTTGATCAATCTTCATTGGCTTTCCAGACCTTTACCAGTTCAGGATCTTCGCAGACTTTCCATGGAAGTCCCCATTTGTTCAGTGCTTCCATATATGGATCCGGATCAAATTCTTCCACATTAAATACACCCGGCTTCTTCCACTGTCCGGTCACTACCATCATGGAACCGATCATAGCCGGAACACCTGTTGTATAGGAGATTGCCTGGGATTCCACCTCTTTATAGCATTCCTGATGATCACATACATTATAAATATAAATACTTTTCTCTTTTCCGTCCTTAACACCTGTGAAAATACAGCCGATATTTGTTTTACCCACTGTTCTCGGACCCAGAGATGCAGGATCCGGCAGAAGAGCTTTCAAAAACTGGATCGGCACGATCTCCTGTCCATTAAATTCCACAGGTGCGGTGGAAAGCATTCCTACATTTTCCAGACATTTCATATGTGTCAGATAGCTCTGTCCGAATGTCATAAAGAAACGGATCCTCTGTACTCCCGGAATATTTTTTGCCAGTGATTCAATCTCTTCATGATGAAGAAGATACATATCCTTCTTTCCTACCTCAGGGAAATCGTAGACAGATTTAAATTCCATAGGCTCTGTTTCTACCCAATGTCCGTCTTCCCAGTAGGAACCATTTGCGGAAACCTCTCGAAGATTGATCTCCGGGTTAAAGTTTGTGGCAAAAGGATATCCATGATCACCGCCGTTACAGTCCAGAATATCAATGGTATGGATTTCATCAAAATAATGCTTCAAGGCATAGGCACTGAATACACTGGTAACACCCGGATCAAAACCGGTTCCCAGAAGAGCAGTCAGTCCTGCTTCCTTAAATTTCTCATCATAAGCCCACTGCCAGGAATAATCGAAATATGCAGTAAAGCCTTTTTCTTTACATCTCTTTTCGTAGATTGCACGCCATGTGGGATCTTCTGTATCCTCTGCTTCATAATTGGCAGTATCAATATAATCCGCACCGGCTTCCAGACATGCATCCATGATGGTAAGATCCTGATATGGAAGTGCCACATTCAGGACAGCATCCGGCTTATAGGCTCTGATCAATTCTGCGACCTCTGCTGCATTATCCGCATCTACCTTTGCTGTCTCAATTTTTGTCTTCGTTGTACTTTCAATCTTCTCTTTGAGTGCATCGCATTTTTCCTTTGTCCTGCTTGCGATCATAATCTCTGTAAAAACATCGCTGTTCTGACAGCATTTGCGAATTGCCACTGAAGCTACCCCACCACATCCGATTACCAATAATCTGCTCATAAACTGTTTTCCTCCTCTTCCAGTAAATCTTCTACATATTTTGGAAGCATAAATGCTCCTCTGTGAAGGTTTGTTGTATAATACCATGTTTCTATATTAAGATTATCAAACCTCTCCGGCCTGAAATCTTCCAGTGGATGATATTTCTTTGATGCAAATCCAAAAAGCCAGTATCCCGAGGGACAGGTAGGGATATGTGCCTGATAAACCCTGCTCACCGGAAATGACCGGAAAACCTTTCTGTGCATCTTTCTGCATTCCACCTCATCCTCATCATAAAAAGGACTTCCATGCTGATAAACCATGATTCCGTCATCTCTGAGAGCCTTATAACAGCTTCCGTAGAATTCCTTTGTAAAAAGTCCCTCTGTATGTCCCAGCGGATCTGTGGAATCATTGATGATCAGGTCATATCTGGCCTTTTTATTCCGCAGGAACCGAAGGCCGTCTTCATAATAAATGTTGACTCTCTCATCCTTCAGTCCCTGGGCAATATCCGGAAACATCTCCGCACATACATCCACAAACATTTTATCGGATTCCACCACATCAATGCTCTCAATCTGTGGATAATGGATCAGTTCTCTGGCAACTCCACCGTCACCGCCGCCGATGATCAGAACATTTTTTACATTGGGATGTACTGTCATTGGCACATGCGTGACCATTTCATCATAAATAAATTCATCCTTGTCAGAAAATACGATCTCACCGTCCAGAGCCACAAATCTTCCAAATTCTTCAGACTCAAACACATCGATTCTCTGAAATTCACTTTCCCCTGAAAATAACTGTCGGTTAATCCGGACAGAAAGCTTTACATTTCCTGTATGGAACTCGGAATACCATAATTCCATGATCAGATACCCCCTTTCAGGACCTGAAGATGTTCTACCTTCGGATCCTCCATTCCCTGCATGGAACAGCCTTTGTCTCTTGCATAAAGAATGTATTCTACAATTTCCTGTGTCACCATTTCCCCAGGAGCAAGAATCGGGATTCCCGGAGGATAACACATAACAAATTCACCGCTGATCCTGCCTGCCGCCTGTTCCATGGGCAGAGATTCTTTCTCCGCATAAAATGCCTGCTGTGGAGACGCCACCACTGCAGGTGCGATATATTCCCCGGAAAGCATACCTGTGCTGTCCTTCTTATACAGACGTTCAATATCAGCCAATGCCCCTACCAGTCTCTCAATATCCTGAAGCCTGTCTCCGATGGAAATGTAAGCCAGAATATTACAGATATCTCCAAACTCGATCTGAATATCATATTCATCTCTGAGAAGATCATAAACTTCAATACCTGCCAGCCCATTTCCCAGTGTATAAATGGAGAGTTTTGTAACATCAAAATCAAAAACACTGGTTCCATTGATCAGATCCATACCATATGCATAATAACCGCCGATCTCATTGATCTCCTCTCTGGCATACTGCGCCATCCCTGCAACCTTTTCAAAGGATTCCTCTCCCCTGAGTGCCAGATTTCTTCTGGAGATATCCAGACTGGACAACAGAAGATAAGAAGCGCTTGTGGTCTGAGTCAGATTGATGATCTGGCGCACTTTCTCTGCATTCATACTCTTATTCAAAAGCAGCAGCGAACTCTGTGTCAGACTTCCGCCGGATTTGTGCATGGAAACTGCCGCCATGTCAGCACCTGCCGCCATTCCGGATACAGGAAGGTTTCTGCCGAAATAAAGATGGGTTCCATGAGCCTCATCTGCCAGCACCTTCATTCCTCTTGCATGAGCCTTCTTTACGATAGTCCGCAGATCCGAACAGATTCCATAATAGGTAGGGTTATTTACAAGAACTGCCACCGCATCCGGATTCTCATCCATAGCCTTCTCCACCTGACTGACTTCCATGCCAAGGGAAATGCCCAGCTGCGCATTCACCTCCGGGTTTACATAAACCGGAATTGCACCGCACAGTACCAGGGCATTGATGGCACTTTTATGTACATTTCGCGGCAGAATGATCTTATCCCCTGCCTTGCAGACAGACAGGATCATGCTCTGCACTGCAGATGTGGTTCCTCCTACCATAAGGAATGCATGCGCTGCGCCAAAAGCATCTGCTGCAAGCTCCTCCGCTTCTCTGATCACCGAAACCGGGTGGCAGAGATTGTCCAGCGGCTTCATAGAATTAACATCCAGCCCCACACATTTCTCTCCCAGCAACTGTGCAAGCTCCGGATTTCCTCTTCCTCTTTTATGTCCCGGCACATCAAAGGGAACGACTCTCTTCTTTCGGAAACGTTCCAGTGCTTCATATATGGGCGCATGCTGTTGTCTTTCATAATCCATTTGACATGTTCCTCTTTTCCTGTCGTCATGTACCGGCAAATACAGTTCTATCATTCAGCAATTGTATACTGCCTCAAACCGGCACAATGATTCAATTATTTCTCTATATATTCAAGTCGAACGCATGTGAGACACATCCTCGCAAAGCGTTTATCTCCAACCATATCCTTTATATTTGCTATATCTGCACAAAAAAAGAAGCAGATAAGTTCATTCACCATCTGCTTCTCTCATGATCTATAGAATTTCTCAGGCTCTGTCTCTTTATATACTGACCGGATTTCCCGTATAAATCCGTCTGTATCCTGTGCCTGTTCCCGTATTCTGAAATATTCATGACTGCTGTCGTCTTCAATCGCTGGCAAATATATGCTATGCTCTTATTGACCGTTTCACAAGATGATGTGTGCTTACGCACTGATTATTATAAAGTAATCAACTTATAAAATTTGAGCTTCTAACTCAATCAATAATGTGGTGTCTCCCACCCGGCAACTGCCCCGCCTGTCCGTATGGCTTAACATTCAGAAACTGTCTCTGAATGTGAGCAAATATTTGCATGAAAACGATAGTGTCTTTTCATACTAAAGATGAGAATAACATATCTTCTGAACTGTTGTCAATTCCATTTTCCATATTTTGCACTAGAGCGTGTCTGAAAAAGGCTTTCTGCAAGATGTGCGTCACAATTTGTGGGATATTTTGCCCGGATGAGGGCGCCGTAGCGGGCTACGGCAACTGAATTCGGGTGAAATATCCCGCAAAGTGGGGGCGTGCAGATTGCGGGAATGATTTTTCAGACACGCTCTAGCTTTACCCGCTTTTTATATTTTCTTCATTTATCAGGGAAAACTGTGTTTATTTTTTAACAATTTCTTCCCTTGAGAAAACGTATTTTCTTTCATTACCAGGGATTACGATTCTCTTCTCTTATCAATTTGCACAACTTTTATCCAGTTTACTCACATTTTTTGACGTTTCAACAAAAATTTTCTTGACATTTTTTTCTCAAAATGATATATTGTATTCATCAATTGAAAGAACCTTCGAGTACTGACGGAAAGAGTGGAGTGCAAACCACGTGGAGTCGGAGGTTTGTGGGAGCCGACCGTCTGGGCAGTATTTGAAATATTCAGATACTGGCCTTTTTTTATAACTTTCAGGGCAGAAATCAGGAATACCAGGCAGACCGGCCAATACTTCTTTCAATTAATAATTGTTGCTGATCGCGGAGTGAACAGCAACAGAAGTTTTTCATGTTATGCGGAAACGAAAGGAGAAAAACAATTATGGGATTCAAATCAGACATTGAAATTGCACAGGAATGCGAGATGCTTCCAATTACTCAGATCGCAGAGAAAGCAGGTATTGACGACAAATATCTGGAGCAGTACGGAAAATACAAAGCAAAAATCGACTACAATCTTCTGAAAGAAAGTGATAAGAAGGATGGAAAATTAATCCTCGTTACAGCTATCAACCCAACTCCAGCAGGAGAAGGTAAAACTACTACTACTGTAGGTCTTGCAGATGGTATGCAGAGACTTGGCAAGAGTGTTATGGTAGCTCTTCGTGAGCCATCCTTAGGACCGGTATTCGGTGTAAAAGGTGGTGCAGCAGGCGGCGGATATGCACAGGTTGTTCCTATGGAAGATATTAACCTTCACTTCACAGGTGACTTCCATGCCATTGGCGCAGCTAACAACTTACTGGCAGCTATGATCGATAACCATATCTTCCAGGGCAATGCATTAAACATCGACCCACGTAAGATCACATGGAGAAGATGTGTAGATATGAACGACCGTCAGCTTCGTAACGTAGTAGATGGTCTTGGCGGAAAGACAAACGGTATGCCTCGTGAAGACGGATACGACATCACAGTTGCATCTGAAATCATGGCAGTTCTCTGTCTTGCAAGCGACATCAAAGACCTGAAAGAAAGATTATCCAAGATCATCATCGGATATACATACGGAAAAGTTTCCGAGCAGAAACCTGTAACAGCAGGTGACCTTCACGCAGAAGGCGCTATGACAGCCCTGTTAAAAGATGCTCTGAAACCAAACCTTGTACAGACTCTGGAACACGTTCCTGCAATCGTACATGGCGGACCATTCGCAAACATCGCTCATGGATGTAACTCTGTAACAGCTACAAAGATGGCTATGAAGCTTGCTGATTATGCAATCACAGAAGCTGGTTTCGGTGCTGACCTTGGTGCTGAGAAATTCCTTGATATCAAATGCCGTATGGCTGGTTTAAAACCAAGCGCAGTTGTAATCGTAGCTACAGTACGTGCCCTGAAATACAACGGCGGCGTTGCTAAAGCTGACCTTAACAATGAAAACCTGGAAGCTCTTGAAAAAGGTATCCCGAACCTGTTAAAACACGTTTCCAACATCAAAAACGTATACAAACTTCCATGTGTTGTTGCTATCAACGCATTCCCTACAGATACAAAAGCAGAGCTTGACTTTGTAGAAGCTAAATGTAAAGAACTGGGCGTTAACGTTGCTCTTTCTGAAGTATGGGCAAAAGGCGGCGAAGGCGGAATCAAACTTGCAGAAGAAGTTATCCGTCTTGTTGAAGAACCAAACGACTTCTCCTATGCATATGAACTGGAAGGTTCTATCGAAGACAAACTGAACCAGATCGTTCAGAAAGTATATGGCGGTAAGAAAGTAGTTCTGACAGCTAACGCTCAGAAACAGGCGAAACAGTTAGAAGCTCTTGGATTCGGCAACTGCCCGATCTGTGTAGCTAAGACACAGTACAGCTTAACAGATGACCAGACTAAACTGGGTGCTCCTACTGACTTCGAAGTTACAGTACGTAACCTGAAGATTTCCGCTGGTGCAGGATTCATCGTAGCTCTTACAGGCGAGATCATGACAATGCCAGGTCTTCCTAAAGTTCCGGCTGCTGAGAGAATCGACGTAGACGAGACAGGTAAGATCACAGGTCTGT
>ERZ650312.317-NODE-317-length-26822-cov-11.105092_pt1 | contig 26822 bp, 25 predicted proteins | sample MGYA00376248_ERZ650312 | MGnify/ENA primary metagenome ERZ650312 (study PRJEB26733, sample SAMN07839316) | wastewater metagenome | biome: urban; feature: wastewater treatment plant; material: waste water | place: USA: North Carolina | collected 2016-07-28 ... | reverse complement strand
AATGGTCAGGCTATCATCGGCGAAGTTTGGTTGAAACTAAGATGCATTGCATCAAGTTATTAGGGGATAAACTCAGTGCTAGGAATTTTGACAGCCAAGTGAATGAGATCCATGCACGCGTAGCTGTATTAAATAAATTTACAGAATTAGGCCGACCTCACACCCAAGTTGTCACTTAAAATTGAGTTACTTAGGATAACTCTGTCTTTTAAGCCTTTATGCAACAAAGCCCAAATGCAATTAAAAAATACAGCGCAATTAATGACTGCTTTGGGTGGAAATATTTCCTAACCCCTTGCTTTTTTCACATGTCTATTGACTCAAACGGCAAAGCCTTACATCTTGGTTTTCAGATGCAAGGCTTATACTATGTATTTGAAAGTAATAATAAAATAGAAAGTATGTACTATTGAACACGAACTTTTATGACACACCGTTTATAAAAACAGTGCGCCTGACATTGCCCCAAAGAGCATGACCCACAGTGGATGAATTTTTTTAACTAAACTTAAACCAGTAGCGACGATAACGATTGCAATGAGTAACCAGTTCTGAGCAGATGCAGCGGCAATAATATAGGCACTGACCAAAACCAAGCCGACAGTAATTGGTTTCAGTGCTTTTTCAAACATGCTACGTAGCGGGTGATCCTTAAACTGATTCCAAAACTTGAGTGCAAATATAGTCAGTACAGAAGAGGGCCCAAACTTCGCCAATGAAGTCACGAACAGTCCAGCAGGTCCAGCCACATGCCAGCCGACCAAAGGTACAATCATCATATTGGGGCCCGGTGCCGCTTGAGCCATGGCAAACATGGTACTGAACTCTGTGGCAGTAAGCCAACGATGTACTTCGACTACTTGATGTTGCATTTCAGGCAAAATTGCATTGCCGCCACCAAAGGCCAATATAGAAAGCTGGGTAAAAACGATGGCTAAGGTGAGTAAAATCATGCGTTTTTTCCTCTTTTTTTCAAGCTTAAGACTGCGACATTGATGCTGACTAAGATCAGTAACGTTAATGCCAAGGGAATCTTAACAATCAGCATAAAGACAATGGTCAGCGCGATAGTAAAGATCGTGAGGTAACTTTTCAGAATGGGTTTCAACATTTTTAACCCCATCGCAAATAGTAAACCTGCTGCCGCTGCTGCTAGTCCTTGTATCATGTGCTGAATCACGGGGATATTTTGAAATTGTGCATAGAGCTGATACAACAAAATCACAATCACCGTCGGTGCAAAAATCAACCCGAGAACAGCACTAATAGCACCTTTAACTCCCTGAAACTCATAACCAATCGCAACAGCCATATTAATGATGTTTCCTCCAGGGAGGATTTGACAGACACCCAATAAGTGCGTGAACTCTTCCGTGTTGAGCCATTTTTGGTCTTCTACAACCATTTGGTGTGCAAGTGGCAGTACGCCACCAAAGCCCATGAGTCCCAGCTTCATAAAGCCTGCAAATAGTTCCCTAGAAGTCGGGTGGGTTATTTGTTCAGCAGGGAGCACTTCAGTGTTCATGTCTTTCGCCTTTTGTTGAATGAGCTCAGTATGAACCTGTAGAGATATGTTGAAAAATGCTATTTTTGACGTTATATATACTGAAAAAGTATGTTTAATGGGGCAGACATGATTGATATCCATAAACTCAGAGCATTTGTTGCAGTGGTAGAAGAAAGTAATATTTCGCATGCTGCGGTACGTTTGAATATGCAACAACCACCGTTGACACGGATTATCAAAAGTTTGGAAGAAGAGTTGAATACACAACTGCTAAAGCGTTTGCCGCGTGGTGTTGAGGTAACAGAAGCAGGTAAGGTTTTGTACAAAGAAGCCCTTGCGATATTGGCGCATGCGCAGTTGATTCCTAAACGTGTGCAGGATATTTCTTTGGGGGTCGAAGGTCAGATTAATATTGGCTTTACCAACTCGGTTGGCTTACATCCATTTTTACCGGCCTTGCTGCGTAACTTTCGGGAAACTTTTCCACGTGTTTCAATTCATCTGGAAGAAGATGGCAGTAGCTCGCTGATAGATTCCATTAGTAATGAAAAAAATGACATTGTGTTCTTACGCAAACCTGCACCGATTGGCCTTGGTTTAACCAGTCTACATGTATTAGATGAACCGCTCATTGTGGCTTTACCCAACAATCATCCTTTGGCTGAACAAGCCGAACCGATTCATTTGCTAGATCTTGAACCGCATGATTTTGTGTTATACCGACGTTTAGCGGGGCAAGATCTATTCGATAATATTTTGGCCAGTTGTTACCAAGCTGGATTTAGTCCCAAAATTGTACAAGAAGCGCCACGTTTAACCTCAAGCTTAAACTTGATTGCTGCGGGGATTGGTTTATCCATCGTGCCTGAGGCCATCCGTGACTTTTGGAATAAGCAGATTGTTTATAAAATGCTCAAGGCGAACAATCCATGTATTGCGCCGATTTATGCAGTGTATAAAGAAAATATAGACAATGTCCGTTTGCAACACATCTTAAAGTTATTGCAATAATCCGTTGAATATTGAGCACCTTATTCTGCCTGACAAGAGCTGGCTTAAAGTGCTAAGGTAGAGTGATGATGTGTTGTATTTAAAGTTTTATACCTATAACGAATGCTCGTATGGAGCAAAATATAATATTTAGCAATATGAGGTGTTTAACCCATGCTTTTTAATAAAGTTTCTTTTGCACTTACGGCTCTACTTTCTTCCTCTGTGGTACTTATGAGTGGTTGTACAACCAGTCCGTCTAGCACCGCTTCAAACACACAACAACAGACGCAAAATGGCTTATTGGTCTATGGTGGCCCCATTTTAACTATGCAAGGCATGCAGCCCAGCTATGTCGATGCCATGTTAATTCAAGATGGAAAGATTCGTTATACAGGCACATTGTCTGAGGCTGAAAAGCTTGCGCCACATGCTAAACGTTTGAACTTAAATAACAAGACCGTCATCCCTGGCATCATCGATGCCCATAGCCATTTAAACTCTGTCGGTATGCAGCAAACTGTGGCAAATTTATATCCGCCGCCAGATGGCAAGGTGGTGAGTATTGCCACACTTATCCAAGAAATGAAGGCATGGGCGAAGCAAAATCCAACTTTTGTCCAAGCGACTGCTGGCTGGATTATTGGCAATGGTTATGATGATGCCCAGCTACAAGAGAAAGCTCATCCGACAGCCACAGATTTAGATCAGATTTCAACGACTCAACCTGTACTGATTTTGCATCAGTCTGGACATTTGGCCTCTGTGAATCACAAAGCGCTAGAGTTGTTAGGCATTAATGAAAAAAGTAGCAACCCCAGTGGTGGTGTGATTCGACGCGTAGTGGGGACCAATATTCCGAATGGTGTACTGGAAGAAAGTGTTGTGATTGAGGCCATGTTACAGGCGTTTAAAACGGTTCCACCTGAAATGATGCAGCAGATGGCGTTGACTGCGGTACAGACCTATATGAAAAATGGTTACACCACGGTACAAGAAGGACGAGCTGATCGTGGTACTTCAGAACTTTGGCGCAGTTTGGCCAATCAAAACAAATTAGCGATTGATGTCGTCTCTTATCCTGATATTAGTTCTGAACAGGCGTATATGCTCGAAAAAGGTGTAAGCAAAAACTATGTCAATCACTTTAGAATTGGTGGCGTGAAAATTAGCTTAGATGGTTCACCCCAAGGTAAAACAGCATGGTTAACCGAACCTTATGTGGTTCCGCCTGAAGGGAAAGATAAGAACTATCGTGGCTATCCTGCATTTCCAGAGCAAAAAACAGTCCAGCACATGATTGATTTGGCTTTTCAAGAGCAGTGGCCAATTTTGGCACATGCCAATGGTGATGCTGCGATTGATCAATACCTCAATGTGATTGCCAATGCGCAAAAGAAATATGCTGCCTCACAGCGACGAGATGTGATTATTCATGCGCAAACCATGCGAGAGGATCAACTGGATCGGGCGAAACAGCTTCACTTGATCCCCTCATTTTTTTCTTTGCATACCTACTACTGGGGCGACTGGCATGTAGCACAAACCTTAGGTGAAAAGCGTGCTGAACACATCTCTCCGACAGGTTCAGCCTTAAGAAAAGGCATGATTTTCACCGAGCATCACGATGCCCCTGTTATCCCACCGAAAAGCATGATGGTATTGGATGCAACGGTTAATCGCACCACGCGAACAGGCAAAGTTTTGGGTGAGGCACAAAAAGTCAGCCCGTATATCGCACTTAAAACGATGACGGACTGGGCTGCATATCAGTATTTTGAAGAAGATATCAAAGGCACATTAAGTACTGGGAAATACGGTGACTTTGTTGTTTTAAGTGACAGTCCAATCACAATTGATCCGTCTAAAATCAGAGACATCAAAGTCCTTGCAACCTATAAGCAAGGACAGTTGGTTTATCAAAGATAAAGTTGTTTAGCGGCTTGTAAACCTGCGACTGAAAAGGTCATGAGATGTTTAACCAAAAGCTCAGGTTCAAGCTTGGAGACATTTTTAAGTGGGCTTGGCCCATTTGCATCTGCCAAAATCAGCATCATACAGGGCGCGACTGTGCTGAGTACACAAGGCAAAAGTGCAGGGTGATTTTCATCAATGCCTGAAACTTGGCTAATAATTTTTTTGACCAAAAGAAACTTTCGCGCACCATCATTTTGCATAAACGTGTATAGGTGGGTGGTCGGTGAAAAAAGTTCACGAACAAACACCTTGCTATGCCAGACATCGGTTTCAACCAGCTTACCGATCAGGCTTTCAAAAAAAGCTTCCAGTTTTTCAGTAGGCGTTTTAGAGCTGTTAAGCAAGGTCAAGAGTTCTTGTTCATCAATATAATGCGTATGTGCTTCGGCAAGTACGGCACGATATAAGCCATCACGACCATCGAAGTGATAGTTAATGGCAGCCAAATCGACTTCGGCCAGCTTGGCAATGGCTTTACTCGTGGTTTTTGCAAAACCATCCTGAGCAATTAGGCGGCCAGCAGCATCCAAAATTTTCGATTTGGTTAAATCACCATCGCTACGTCCAGCTCTAGACATTATTTACTCTGCATCAAAATTTAGACTTGAAGTATATCTTTCTTAACTGAATTGTTATAGTTTAAATTAAATTTAAACTTGTATTAAAACTAAGCGAAGGTTTGGTGTGCATGAACAAAAGTAAGTTCATACTGCTGGTTGGGGTGTTGCTCATTGCTGTAGCGGCTGCATTGTTGTGGTTCAGTCGAGACAAAGCCGATCCCGATCATCTGGTGCTATATGGCAATGTCGATATTCGACAAGTCTCGCTGGCATTTGAAACGGCTGGACGTATTCAAAGCTTGGCTGTTCAAGAAGGTGATCGCGTTCAAAAAGGTCAGGTTCTTGCCGAACTGAATACCGACTCGCTGACTATACAAGCACAGCAAGCCCAAGCACAGTTACAAGTTCAACAGCAAACCTTAAATGAACAAGCTGCGGGCAATCGACCTGAAGAGATTACCCAAGCGAAAGCGAAAGTACAGTCTGCCCAAGCCCAATTTGAAAATGCCGATAAACAATACCAGCGTTTAAATGTCTTAAATCGGAGTACTGCGGGTCAAGCGGTGAGTAAGCAAGAGGTTGATGCTGCAAAAAGCAATATGAAAATGGCGGAAGCGGCTGTAGGTGAAACCAAAGCCAACCTAGAGCTACTTTTGAAAGGTGCGCGCACAGAAGATCGTGAAGCGGCTAAAGCACAATATGAATCGACCAAGGCCAATCTTGATTTGATTGATTACCAAATTACACAAAGTAAGCTGCGAGCACCTGTGAATGGCGTAATTCGTGCACGTTTACAAGAAGTTGGTGACATGACGACTTCAAACAAGTCCGTCTATACCATTGCCCTGATCCATCCTAAATGGGTGCGTGTTTATGCCAGTGAAATGGATCTTGGGCATATAAACATGGGCGCAGCAGCACAAGTCATTCGTGACTCACAACCGAATCAGCCCATCACAGGAAAAATTGGTTATATCTCATCTGTCGCGGAATTTACCCCGAAAACGGTACAGACCGAAGATATTCGCACGACTTTGGTTTATGAAGTCCGTATTTATGTCGATGACCCGAATGACCAACTGAAGATGGGACAACCTGTGACGGTGAACATAGCCAAATCATCTCGCCCAACGGCCACGAACAATCCTTAAGGCAGGGGAATATGTCGATGTCAGTAGAGAGCATTGTAATTGCCACGGATTTAAACAAAACCTTTAAAGCAGAACAAAAAGGTTTGGATGATGTGCAGGCTTTGCAAGGCATAAATATGCAGATCAAAACAGGACAACTGACGGCTTTGGTTGGGCCTGATGGTGCAGGTAAAACCACATTTTTAAGATTGATCGCAGGTTTATATGAGCCAACCACTGGAAGCTTAAAAGTCTTAGGAATGGATGTCGCCAAAGATCCACAATCTGTGCAAGATCGTATCAGCTACATGCCGCAAAAGTTTGGTTTGTATGAAGACCTCAGTATTCAAGAAAATTTAGACTTGTATGCGGATTTGCATGGCGTGCCAATGGACGTTCGCAAGGAGCGTTTTGCACGTTTGCTCAAGATTACCGACTTGGCGCGCTTTACTGAACGTCCCGCAGGAAAACTCTCTGGAGGCATGAAGCAGAAGTTAGGTTTGGCCTGCACTTTAGTCCGTTCACCTGAACTATTGCTGTTGGATGAACCAAGTGTCGGTGTCGATCCACTCTCGCGCCGTGATTTGTGGAGCATCATTGAACAGTTGGTGAGGGAAGAGAACTTGAGTGTCATCCTCAGTACGGCGTATATGGATGAAGCTGAGCGCTGTCATGAGGTTTATGTCATGTTGGACGGGCAAGTCTTAAAGCAAGGTACACCCGATGAACTGACGGCTCAGGCACAGGCGCAAACATGGCAAGTAAAACCTAGTCCTGACATGAAGGCGCGGGTGTTACAAGCACACTTACTCGATAATCAACACTATATTGCCGATGCAGTGCCCAAAGGCGATGTAGTCCGTTTTATTACACGAACTGAAAGCCCATCACTTCCAGCAGATCTCTTGCCCAAAGGCGTTGTTGCGGAACCGAGAGCAGCAGAGCTAGAAGATGCATTTATGTTGCTTTTACATGAGGCGAAGCATACTCAAAAAACGGTATTGGCACAGGAAAATTTAGCTTTAGACCCTTCAATAACTTTGATAGAAAACTCTGATCCACCACAAGTGAAAACAGAGCAGAATGTAAAACAGCAGCTCGAAAAACCTGTGATTGTGGTGAAGGATTTGGTACGCACTTTTGGCGACTTTACCGCCGTAGCCAGTACCTCGTTTGATGTATCTCGAGGCGAAATTTTTGGTTTACTTGGCCCCAATGGTGCAGGTAAGACCACGACGTTTCGTATGCTTTGTGGTTTGCTGCCCGCCAGCAGTGGTGTGTTGGAAGTGGCAGGCATGAATTTGCGCACAGCTCGTGCACAGGCAAGGGCAAAAATTGGTTATGTATCGCAGAAGTTTGCCCTGTATGGTAATTTGAGCGTACTGGATAATCTAAAGTTTTTTGGTGGGGCGTATGGCTTATCAGGCAAACAGTTAAAGCAGCAAATTGATAAAGCATTGCTCCAATTTGAACTTAAGCCACATGCTAAAAGTGGTGATCTACCAAATGGTTTTAAACAACGTTTGTCGATGGCAGCAGCACTGTTACATCAGCCTGAAATTGTATTTTTAGATGAACCGACCAGTGGTATTGATCCATTAGCAAGGCGCTCTTTTTGGTACACCATTGGAGAGTTGGCGAACCAAGGCATGACCATTATTGTGACTACACACTTTATGGAAGAAGCTGAATATTGTGATCGGATTGCGATTCAAGATGCAGGGAAATTGTTGGCGATTGGCACACCTCAACAGATTCGTGGGATGGCACAGTTAGAGGGTGTAAACGATATGAATAGCGCTTTTATTGCCATCGTTGAACAGTCCCGTGCGGACATGCAGGCTCACTGAGGAGCGTCAGATGAATCATTTCTCAGCTTTCTGGACACGACTGTTTGCCTTGACACGTAAAGAATCCAAACAGCTGCTTCGTGATAAAAGCAGTATGGCGATTGGTTTCATTCTACCGATTATTTTAATTTTACTGTTTGGTTATGGACTGTCTTTCGACTTAACCAACGGACGCGTTGGGGTGGTGGAGCAACAACCCACGCCACAGAGTCAGCAACTGATGAGTGGGCTAAACGGCTCTAAATACATTACCGTCAAGCACTATCCAAGCTTTAGCCAAGCTGAAGCTGCAATGGGCAAGGCTGAAATTGATGCCATCGTCAATATACCCAGCAACTTTGCGGAGCAATATGCAAAGGGAGTGGGTGCTGTTCAGGTCATTACGAATGGCCGTTCGACCAGTATTGCTTCGGCTTTGCAGGGTTATATTACCAGTGCGCTCAATACCGCCAGTTTGATACAAGCAGACCGAACCAATGCAGCTTCGGTGGGTGGCATTATCACGGTTGAACAACGTATGTGGTTTAACGAGTCTGCAAATAGCACATGGTTTTTAGTGCCGGGTTTAATTGTCCTAATTTTGACCTTGGTTGGCGCATTTTTAACAGGTTTACTGATTGCACGTGAGCGCGAGCGTGGCACTTTAGAAGCATTATATGTTACGCCCGTACGTCCTCTAGAAATTGTACTTTCAAAACTGGCGCCCTATATCGTGATTGGGATGATCGATATTGTGATGTGCTTAGTTGCAGCACATGTTCTGTTTGATGTACCCATTCGCGCATCACTGCTCTCTGTCATGAGTGCCTCTTTTTTATATTTAATGGTGTCGTTACTGCTGGGTCTGATGATTTCAGGCCTATCAAAAAGTCAGTTTCAAGCCAGTCAGATGGCACTGCTTGCCAGCTTCATGCCCGCTTTGATGCTTTCAGGTTTTGTGTTCGACACACGGAACTTACCGCTAATTGTGCAAATCATCAGCAATGTTTTACCTGCAACGCACTATATGACTTTGATTAAAACATTATTACTCGGTGGTGATGATTGGTCTTTGTGGTTCAAAGAATGTGGCATTTTACTGATCTATATCGTGCTATTCACAGTAATGACCGCGCGTACACTGAAAAAGCGCTTGGGCTAACGAAAGGAAGAATGGTGTTATGACAACGTTAATGCGCTGGTTTCGTTATCTTTGGGTGCTAACCCGAAAAGAGTTTTTAGCCATTTTAGCCGATCCTGCCAATCGGGTGACCTTAATCGCGCCTGTATTTATCCAAGCGGTCTTGTTTGGTTATGCCGCAAGTTATGATGTGAATCATGTTGATTATGCTGTGCTGGATCAAAGCCGAAGCCAAAGCTCACAACAAGTTTTAGCACATTTAGATGGTTCAGGAATTTTTAAACGAACAGCAGATTTGCAGAATAATCAACAAATCCAACAGGTGATTAATGATCGAACAGCCTTGGCGGTCATCACCATTCCTGCTGATTTTGAGGATAAGCTCAATAATCAAGAGTCTTCGCCGATTCAAGTGATTCTAGATGGGAGAAACTCATCGACCGCAAGTATGGCGGGTTCTTACATCAGCAATGTAGTAGGGCAGGTCAATCAAGAACGTTTGGGATCCAACTCCGCGATCACGGTACAAGCGCGGACATGGTATAACCCGAATGTCGAGTCGAGATGGGGCATCATGCCATCTCTGATTGCAACTTTAAGTATGATGCAGACACTGTTACTTTCGGCACTTTCAGTAGCACGCGAGCGTGAACAAGGGACTTTTGATCAGCTCTTAGTTACACCTTATACCCCGACGCAGATTATGATTGGGAAGGCCATTCCGCCGATTATTATTGGGGTTATTCAATCTTCCATTATTTTGGCAATTATTCTGTTCTGGTTCCAGATCCCGATGAATGGCTCCTTGACCTTACTTTATTTTGGATTATTTGCCTTTAATATTGCTGTTGTGGGTGTGGGACTGTCGATTTCAGCGATTGCACTGAATATGCAACAAGCCATGCTGTATACTTTCTTTTTGATCATGCCTTTGACACTTTTATCTGGTTTACTAACTCCTGTACAAAATATGCCAGAAGTGTTGAATTGGCTGACTTATGCCAACCCGCTACGCTTTGGAATAGACTTGGTACAACGGGTGTATTTGGAAGGTGCGAGTTTTGCGCAAGTGAAATGGGACTTTGTACCGATGTTGATATTAGCCATAATTACCTTGCCTTTGGCTGCGTGGTTATTTCGAAATCGTTTGTCATAATAGAGTGATATCTTTATGTCTCACTTATCGATACAGACTGTGACTCGGCGTTTGACGTTAAATAATGCAATCAATATCGGTTCATGATTAAAAAAAACGATTTTTGCATTGTATTTCTGGCTTAAGCTTTTTATTATTGCCCGCTTGTTTTCGCGATCAGCTTGGAATGGAACCTTGAGTAATTTTCTAACCGAACACCTGATTCATCGAGATGAAGACTTTATGGTCATCCATAAGCCTGCAGGTATACTCACCGTTCCGGGGAAGACAGAAGACTTACAAGATTGTATGATCAATCGTTTAGTCAAACTAGAACCTAAAACACTACTGATCCACCGTCTTGATCGTGATACCTCAGGTATCTTGGTTTTTGGTCTCAGCCGTTGGGGACAAAAATCCATTTCTCGTCAGTTTCAAGAACGCCAAACCGATAAAACCTATCAAGCGATTGTGGCTGGTCATTTAGAGGGTCAGGGCACTGTTGATGTGCCTGTCATTTATGATCCGTCCCGTCCACCGTTACATATTGCAGAGCTCAGTCATAACAAGCCTGCTGTGACAGAGTGGAATGCCATTGAACATTTTGAAATACAGGGTCAGCCCGTGACTCGTGTGGCGCTCACCCCTATTACAGGACGCTCACATCAACTTCGTGTACATATGCAGTTTTTAGGTCATCCTATCGTGGGAGATACGCTCTATGCTGCGCCTGACCAGCAAGATTTGATGCCGCGTTTGTGTTTACACGCAGAGCGTTTGAGTTTTCATCATCCCCAAACCAATGAACGTATCGAATTTATTTGTCCAGTACCATTTTAAGTACGTGGAATCATCAAATTTGCTCACTTTTTTAGTGAGCTTTATGTCAAAATATATTGCTTAAAGGTGTATAATTTTGCTCAAATATCAAACAATGTTTGAGCATTAAATTTGCAGTCCTAACTTGTAGATAAAGGTGGAAAAATTGCAGCAGTTTGCTATTGGTCAACGTTGGTTATCAGATACAGAAACAGAACTAGGTCTAGGAGTTCTTATTGATGTAGATGAGCGATCTGTCAGCATCTTATTCCCTAAAAGTGATGAAACACGTGTATATGCACGGAATAATGCACCTTTATCACGTATCATTTTTAACGTGAACGATGAATTACAAGATCAAGAAGGCACCAAGTGGACGGTTGAATCACATGAAGACCGTCATGGTGTGGTGCGTTATAACGTTGTTCGTCGCTTAGAAGATGGCACGGAAGAACGTAAATCACTGAATGAGACTCGCATTGGCGCTCAAATTCAGCTGTCTAAACCGCTTGATCGCTTATTGGCAAGTCAAATTGACTATAAAGAATGGTACGACTTACGTATTGAAGCGATGCTGATGCAAGCCAATATGAAGTCGAGCCCTTTACGCGGTATGGTCGGTTCACGTGTCGGTCTGATTCCTCATCAGCTGTATATTGCACACGAAGTGGGTCAGCGTTTTGCACCCCGTGTCCTTTTAGCCGATGAAGTGGGCTTAGGTAAAACCATTGAAGCTGGATTAATCATCCATCAACAGCTTAAAACAGGCCGATCAGAACGCATTCTAATTTTGGTACCTGATTCACTGCAATATCAGTGGATGATTGAAATGCGTCGTCGTTTCAATTTGAACTTCTCATTATTTGATTTAACCCGTACGGCTTCAATCAAAGAACATGACCCTGAACTGAATCCATTCCTGACTGAACAATGCATTATTGCGTCAATCGATTTGATGATTGACCATGATGACTTGCGTGAACAAGCCCTAGAAGCTGGTTTCGATCTGTTGGTGGTCGATGAAGCACATCACTTGATGTGGAATGAAGAAGACGGTGGCAATGACCGCTATGACTTGATCGAAGAGTTAGCAGAAAAAACTCCGGGTGTTTTACTGTTAACGGCAACTCCAGAACAGCTGGGTGTGGAAAGTCACTTTGCGCGTTTACGTTTACTTGACCCACAGCGTTTTAGTTCGCTGGATCGTTTCTTGGATGAAGAAACCCAGTATCAACAAACTGCAAAAATTGCTGAAGTACTGATGTCAGATATGCCACTTGAAGAAGGGCATTTAGCTGCATTGGAAGGTTTGCTAGGGCATCGCATTGAAGATGCACCCGAACAACGTTTCCGTGCCATTCATGAGCTTTTAGACCGTCATGGTACAGGGCGTATTTTGTTCCGTAACACCCGTGAGGCCATTCAAGGTTTCCCAGGTCGTGACTGTCAGCCTGCACCTTTGCCTGCACCAGAAAACTGGTCTAAAGATGGTAAATTGCGTGAACAAATGTGGCCAGAAGAAGCACAGCTTGACGGTGCGTGGATGGAAGCTGACCCACGTGTCATGTGGCTCATGGAAAAACTACGTACAGACTTAAAACATAAAAAAGTGTTGCTCATTGCGCGTAGTGGCCCCGTGGTTGAAGCGCTTGAAAATGTACTCCGCTTACATGCAGGTATTCGTACTGCAATGTTCCATGAAGGCATGAGTTTGCTTGAGCGTGACCAAGCATCGGCTTACTTTGCTGAAGAATCTTATGGTGCACAAATTTTACTGTGCTCTGAAATTGGTTCTGAAGGTCGTAACTTCCAGTTTGCATCAGATTTGATTTTATTTGACTTGCCTGCAAACCCAGATGTACTTGAACAACGTATTGGTCGTTTAGATCGTATTGGTCAAGAAAACCGGATTCAAATTCATGTGCCGTATTTGATTGGTACAGCGCAAGAACGTATGTTCCGTTGGTATAACGAAGCATTAAATATTTTCAGTAATATCTCGCCAACTGCGCAAACTTTACAAGAAAACTTTATTGTTGAATTGAAAGATTGTTTACTGACAGATAAAGGTCAGCAGTTTGATGACTTACTCGAAGCGGTCAGCGTACAACGTGAAGCCTTAGAAGCAGAGTTACAATCAGGTCGTGACCGTTTGCTTGAATACAACTCTTGTCGTCCAATTGTGGCGCAAGAAATTGTACAAGCGCTTGAGTCTTATGATGACAACACCACTTTGCCAATGTTTATGAAGCGCTTTATGGCGTCGACAAATATTGATTTTGACGAACAAAGCAACGGTACCGTCATCATTAAACCAACCGATCAAATGCAAGTCCAAGGCCTAACCTTGGATGAAGAAGGCATGACAGCGACCTTCTACCGCGATCAAGCTCAGATACGTGAAGATGCTCAGTATTTAACTCTTGAGCATCCATTTACTGAAAGCGTAATGGAAATGATCAACACTCAAGGTTTTGGTAGTACCAACGTTGCAGTGTTGAAGTCAGCTGCTTTACCGCAAGGTTCGGTATTGTTGGAAGTGTGGTTTAAGGTCGATGTGGTTGCACCGAAAGCTTTGAATTTGCCTTCAAGCTTACCGCAGCAGCTGGTTCGCGTTTTGTTGAGTGAAAAGGGTCAAGACCTGTCGCAGAAAATTGCGCCTGAAATTTTAAAACCGTATTTGCATCATTTGGATGGTAATAGCTGTCGTCAAGTCGTGAAAGCACGCCGTGAAGTGATTGAACAGCGTTATGTACAAGCATTAGAGCTTGCACGTGCGGCTTTACCAAGCTTTGTGCAACAGGCGAAAGAAGTCTACGGCAGTAAGTGGCAATACGAAATTGACCGCCTGACTTACTTAAAGCAGTTTAATCCGAGTATTCGTGAAGATGAAATTTCACGCCTACAAAAACTGCAAAAAGAAGGTCTCGGTTTGCTCGATGGCCTATCGGTTACACCAGAAGCAATTCAAGTGATGGTTGTGGTTAAACCATAATTGGAATTGCTGTATGAAAAGCACCTTCGGGTGCTTTTTTAATGAATCCTTAAAAAAGGGATGTCTAAGTTGTATTTGAAAAGTAATTCATTGAAATTTTAAGCGCTTGCTTATGCTAGAATTTTCGCCATTAAAACTCTAATGTATCGAACAATAAATTATGTCTAAAGCTCTAGTAACAATGGGTTCAAAAACAACACATGGTGGCATCGTCACTGAGTGTGAAAACAGTTTTGTGATCAATGGTATTGCTGTGCATTTAAATGGAATGAAGCACTTTTGTCCAAAGTGTCGAATGGTGGTTTCTGCGATTGCAGCAGATCAGAGTACAACGGTCTTGGGGCGTGCTGTGGTGATTGCCGGAGACAAAACCAACTGTGGCGCTACTTTCTTAGGTAATCAGAACTTAACTGTTTCTGCAAAGTGATCTCAGATCTATCACGGAATATTTTTAAAAATTGGCCGAAGTGATCAAAGTCCATGACTTAGGATTCATCCTGCGCCATTTCGTTTAGATTAAAAAAAGATTATGGTAAATAGGCTATAAAAATAGATTTGAATGACATGAGCAAACCAGCCTTACACTTTACCCATGCAAACGGCATTCCCTCGGGCAGCTATCAAAAATTTTTCCAGTTTTTAAATCAAGATTTTGATGTCAAAGCGATCCCGATGATTGGCCTAGATCCGCACTATCCTGTGGAATACCGTTGGGAAGCGTTGGTGGATCAAGTTATTTCAGATATTGAACAGCAGTTTCCACGGCAACAAGTGATTGGTTTAGGGCATTCTTTTGGCTCTTTACTCACACTTATGGCGGCCTATAAAAAACCACAGTTGTTTTCGCAAGTGATTATCATGGACCCACCGTTTGTGATTGGTTCCAAGGCCTTTTTATTTGAAGCGTTACAAAAGCTGGGATCAAAGTCTATTGAAAAACTTACCCCAGCGGCGGTGACCGTCAAACGTCGTGATCATTGGGAAAGTATTGAACAGGCCAGTCAGGCGCTTAGACCGAATCGTATTTTTAAAGACTTTGATGAACAGTGTTTTGCGGACTTTATAGCGTGTGGTTTAAAAAGTGATCCGACTCGAAATGGGGTGACGCTAACCATTCCCAAACATACTGAAGCTGAGATCTTCAGGACAGTGCCTGCATGGTGGTGGCGTACCCCACGCAAAGCACCTGATATGCCGATTCATGTGTTGACTGCAAAAGATAGCCATTTCTATAAGCAAGGTTTACCCCAAGGGATGAAAAAAACCTATGCGATCGACTATAGTGTGCTTGAAGGCGGGCATATGTTTCCGCTAGAACAACCGAAACAGACCGCTGAATTTGTGCAACAGCTCATTAAAGAGCAACAGCGAAACAAATAAGAAGATATTTCAGCGAATCTGTTGGGTGTAATCACAGATTAGCGAATCATCGCTTCATCCAAATGACGTGAACCTTCCAAAATCATGCGAATCATGATCATGGTTTGTTCAGCCATTTTTTTACGCTCTACACTTGGCATATCAATCACTTTGGCACCCATATTGAAAACCAATTGGGTGATTGCCATGGACACCAATTCAGGGTGGAAGAGTTTGCTATTATTTAAACGTTCTAAACGAATTAAATCATCTTTGAGTTCTTGTTGGAAATAATTCAACTGTCTTTCGACCGCATTTTTATAAGATGCCGAACCCGTATATGCTTCGCGTAATAGCAGGCTTAAGTTGCCGTCATCAGCATCGAGTTGTTCAATAAAAACTTCGACTGAGCTACGAATAATACTTTCTTGGCGAATGGCCTTAATCCGTGCTTCATGCAAAATTTGGCGTAGCACAACACCTGCACGTTCAATCAACTCGATAGCCAGTTCATCGGTATCTTTAAAATGACGATAAAAACTATTCGGCGCAATGCCTGCTTCACGTGCGACTTCACGCAAGCTCAGGGATGCAATACTTTTTTCAGGACCAATCAAATTTAAAGCAGCTTGAAACAGTTCATCTTTTGTAATCGTTGCTTTTCGACCAACACTACGTGCAAGCACTGGTGCATGTTTTTTTGAAGCTTCATGCTCTGTGTTGGTTGTATGGGTTTGAATGGTGGTCGGTGTCATATTTATCAAGCAATTAAATCAATCGGTTCATTATAGCCCCACTGGTCGGTATTGTGAAACGAAACGAAACAATCAGAGTATATATACAAATATATATACATGTGTATAATAATTCAAAATCTATGGCGTGGTCCTTTACTATGCAGATCCTTGAAAAAACTAAATCTCCTTTAACTGAGTATGCTGAGAGTGTTATAGACCGACACACAGCTAACTTTTGGCTTCAAAAAATCAACCCACTTTGGTCGATACACCAAGCTTTGGGTAAAGTGGTAAAAAAAGAGCAAGTTGCACACGATATGGTGAGTTTGACGCTGCAAACCAACCGTCACTTTCAAATGGGTCAAGCGGGACAGCACCATCCTGTGTATATCGTGGTTCAAGGCGTACGTTATGAACGTACCTATAGTTTGACTCAAATTGATGCGCAACATGTCTTGCTAAATGTGAAAAAAGTAGACCAAGGCAAGGCAAGTCATTGGCTATGTGAGCAGGCTCAAATCGGCGATGTTTTAGAATTCGGCCAGCCTTATGGCGATATGCAATTGACTGTAAATGATCAACAGCTAATTTTACTTGCTGCGGGCAGTGGTATTACCCCCATGCTGAGTTTACTGAAACGTTTAGAGAAGACCGCCAAGCTTAAAAAGCAGCCTGTACATTTGATGTATTGGGTGAAAAAACATACTGATGCAGCTTTCAAAGCCTATTTTGAACAGTTGGCAGCACAATACTCAAACTTCACATTCAGCATGTTTTATACCCAAGAGTCAGATGAAGGTGAGCGTTTAAATCAAAACCATGTGTCTGGATTGGATCAGATTGAAAACGCAACGGTATATGCATGCGGCCCTTCAGGTTTTGTGGCTACGGTTGAGCAGCTTTTCGCTCATGCTAACACCTTAAAAACTGAAGCGTTTAGCATGAGTCCATTTGCAAATGATGATGTTGGTTTTGTGAATATTACCTTAACAAAGTCGAAAAAGATTTTAACCATTCCCAAAGGTCAATCTATTCTTGCAAGTTTGGAACAGCAAAATGTGAAGCCTCAACATGGCTGCCGTATGGGAATCTGTAACAAATGTGCCTGCAACAAAGTGGAAGGTTCAACCAAAAACTTGGTCAATGGTGCACAAAATTCTGAGCCTGGAAATTTTCTAAAAATTTGTGTCAATACGGCACAAACCGATCTTATTGTTGATTTATAAGGGGAATAAATACAATGAATATGCCTGTTAAAGTTGAATATTTTAAAAACCCGAAGAATCGTGAGTTAACGACATTCGAGTTAGATGAGCTTGCAAGTGAGCTAGATGCCATTAAGCAAGAAGTACTGGATGATATTGGTGAGAAAGATGCGCAATATATTCGTCGTGTCTATGCAGCGGTGCGTTATGCGTCTATCGCAGGTCGTGCATGTTTATTTGCAGGTTGGTTCCCACCTGCATGGGTGTTGGGCACGGGCTTGCTGAGTTTTGCCAAAATTATGGAAAACATGGAATTAGGTCATAACGTAATGCACGGTCAATATGACTGGATGAACGACCCTAAGTTTAATGGTCAAAACTATGAGTGGGACATCGTAGGTACAGCAGACAATTGGCGTCAGACCCATAACTACAAGCATCATACTTATACTAATATTAAAGGGATGGATGATGACATTGGCTATGGTCTGCTTCGATTATTCCCTGAACAACGTTGGAAACCGGGCTTTTTATTGCAACCGATTTATAGCATTCCATTTTGTTTGTTGTTCCAATGGGGCGTTGCGATCCAAAATTTGGAGTTAGGCAAATACTTCAAGGGGCGTAAAAGCAAAGCGCAGACTTTAGCTGAATGGAAACCTATGCAGCGCAAAATTGGTAAACAATTGTTTAAAGATTATGTGTTTTTCCCACTTATTGCAGGACCTGCGGCGTTGCCAGTGTTTACAGGGAATTTGGTTGCAAATGGTATCCGTAATATGTGGACATTTAGTGTGATTTTCTGTGGTCACTTCACCAAAGACGTCGAAGTTTTCCCGAAAAAAGTACTGGAAAATGAAAGCCGTGGTCACTGGTACATGCGCCAAATTCGTGGTTCGTCGAATTTAACTGGTTCAGAAGCATTCCATATTTTGACAGGGCACTTAAGTCATCAAATTGAGCATCACTTATATCCAGATGTACCTGCGCGTCGTTACCGTAAAATGGCACCGAAAGTACAAGCGGTGTGTGAAAAATATGGCATTAACTATAACAATGCCAGCCTAGTAAAACAGTATGGCAGCGTCATCAAACGTATTGTGAAATATGCATTTCCCTTTAAAAAGTAAGTAAAAAAGCCACTTCATTTGAAGTGGCTTTTTTTGTTATTTACTAAATTGACGTAATGTCTTTACCAGGTGATGGTAATCACCTTGTTTGGCGATATTGAGCACATGTTCAATTTCGTGTTTTAACCATTTTTGTTTTGAAGCATTAAAAGCGAACTGCGCCAATAATACAAAGGGGCTTTCACCAAATTTGATTGAAAGACCTTTGACATACTTGGGTGGAGATAACTGTTCCATACTGATGCCTTTTTATAATTTAAGTGGAATGGTTCTCAAAATATTTTTATTAGGCAAAATTTATCAAAATATATTTTTTGGTAAATAAAACATGCTGAATTTTAATAATAAATATTTTAAAAAATTCAACATGATTAATTATTAATCTATTCTTAATAATTAGCTTATTTGGCGATGATTTGATGTTTCTGACAAGTCGGGAAGACTTAGATCTGTCCCTACCAAATAGCTAAAATCAGCCAAAGACAGCATTTGTTTATCTTCAATACTGTTTCCATAAGCATAAACGGCATGGTAACTGTCTAGCTCATATTTTTCTTGGATACGTTGAGCTTTGTACTCACAACTACAGTCCGCAGTCAGATAACGCCCTGTATAGCGTTGCTGGTCTTGTTCAACTTGGGTACAGATCAGATCGATTGAGAGGATTTCACACACATATTTTAAATAGATATCAATCGAGGCAGAGACCAAAACGACATCATCACCTAAACTTTGGTGTTGCTTTAGTTGGCTATAAAGTGCTGGGTTAAGTCCTTTGATTAAGAGTTCTGCATAGCGTTTTGCATAAGCGTCAATTTCGCTCACTTCAGCTTGCTTAAACATCGCATGGAAGAGTTTAGAGCGCATATGATGGGCAGGATAAAAACCTAAATAATAACTTTGAATATAAGGCAGAACTTTTAAGCCTTGTAGGGCAATATGCCGTTTTGAATGTACATAGAAGATGAACCCCGTAAAACTGTCTTTGTCATACAGGGTGCCATCAAAGTCAAATAAGGCTAGATTTTTATGCGCTTTGCACGTTGCATGCATGTTTGATAACGTCCATTGACACGAGTGGCAAACCAGTTGGTATTGTAGTCACGGCTGAGCTTTGGACCAGAAATGACGACTTCTGGCATCATGGCATAGAAAGGTTCTTTTTTAGTGACTTCTTGATAAAGCTTAGCCACAGCGCGATAGGTTGCTGTATCTTCAAATTTCTTCTCTTTCTCTTTTTTCAGGTCAGAGCGAATTTGACGCGGAGTAACCAAAATATTGTGCTGAGCAAAAACACTGATGAGTTCACGCTCTGATTGACTCTTTGCAGATTTAGGTGAGCCATCTTTGCCATAAAGTAACAAGTCACCGTCTAAATCAAGTTCAGCTTCAGTTAAGTCATTTAACATACTTTGGAAGGCTGCATTTCGACTTGAGTACATACCAGAGTTATAGTCGGCAAAACGGTAGAGCGGTTTGTCATAGTCAGCAGGGTACATCATCAGGCGGTGAATGCCATAGTACAGACCACCATATTGGCTATAAAGGTCTGTACGTAGGTCAGCCATGCTGCCACCTTCACGTTTATTATCTTTGGCATAACCGATATGCACTTGCATTGAACCCAACGTGGTAATCGGGTTCATTTTTTCGCCTACGTCCTGACCGACAAGTTTGGCTGCACCTGTGAGTGCACTGACGTGATAGTGCTTTGACATATAGTCAAAAATTTCACGGTACAGTTCATCCAGTTCACGCTCTGTTTTAACGCGGCGCATTTGACTTAAATAGTTATCTTCAGGACTTGGCTGCTCTTTTAAAACCTGTTGGAAGTAACCTGCGATGGTGCCACCAATAGCATCGCCGAGCTTATCTTTAAATTTTTCATCTAAGCGATCTTGGACTTCTTTAACCGCTTTTTCACCTAAACCATAAACTTGTGGATCTGCAACAAAGTTAGACTCTTGATCAACCACGGCAATGATCGAACACATATTCTCTTTATTTTGAGGAATACCAAACTGCTCTGAAATATCGTAAATATCTTCAGCCCATGAACGGCGGTCATTTACGCGTCCGGGAATGATGCGTGCGATTTGTTCAGCATTGAGCTTAGGCTCATCATCTGTCCACCATGAACGATCACCGCAGGCGGTTAAGCCTATAGATATGGCCAAGACACTTAGTGTTTTTAAACCAGAAGAAAGAAACAGCTTTTTATTCATAAACAGAGAACACATGATAAAAGGTGAGCCGAAACAGCAGGTGCAGTATACTATGTCGGTCGAAAAAGTGATGAATTTATATGTATATTGGTCGGTATCAACTGTCAAATCATTTGGTTGTTGTTCCTATGGCAGGTGGGTTGGGTTATTAAGAAGAATGAATATTATTCAGTCTGTTATCTGTTTTATTATGACGGATGGCGCAAAATTAGTGTAATAGATTGAGGAGAACTTAACTTATGATTCTTCCATTTTTTGAACTTCTTTTTTTAATAAATCAAACAGAAAATAGTCCAACGAATAGACTGTAATGAGATTCTAAAAACAAATTTAAATTAATATGGCTCTAGACTAGCAGAATAATTATGTTAGTCTAGAATAATGATAGAAAACAGTAAATTAAGTCACTACAAGATTAAAAAAATTATTCAATGCTTTTGTGTTGATATTCCTGCTTCCAAAACAGCCTTATTACTCAATTTAAATCGTAATACGATTAATTATTGGTACATGCTTTTTAGAGAAACTATCTATGATCATCAAACAGATTTAAGAGCTAAGTTTGTTGGTTCAATAGAAGTAGATGAAAGCTATTTTGGAGCGAAAAGGCAACGTGGGTTTCATGGAAAGTTAAAGCGTGGTCGTGGGACTCTAAAACAGCCAGTATTTGGAATATTCGAACGTAATGGGCGCGTCTATACTGAAATCGTACCTGACTGTAAAATGAAGACTTTACAAGAGGTTATCATTGGTAAAGTTTCACTTGAGAGTGTGATTTATAGTGATGGATGGCGTGGCTATAATGGTCTTGTTGATGTGGGTTATTCAAAGCATTTTAGGGTAAATCACGGAGCAAATGAGTTTGCTAGAGGACAATGCCATATAAATGGAATAGAATCATTTTGGAGCTTTTGTAAAAGAAGGCTAGCAAAGTTTAACGGCATATCAAAAGAGTACTTTGATTATCATCTTAAAGAAACTGAATGGCGTTGGATGAGGGAACCTAATGAGTTAGCAACTGAGCTGTGGAACCTCATTAGGTAAAATTAAGTGTAAATCTGCTAGTCTAGAGCCAACTTAAATAATGTGATTTTTAAAATATAAAACCTTCTGTTAAACGCCAAAAAAAATGAACAATAAGAAAGCTTTTAATGTGATTTTTAATGCGAATGGTTTCCACTTTGAACCAGTGTATGTAGGTGATCTATAGATCTTTAAAAGTTGCAATTAGGTTAGGTTGTGTAGAAATTTTAAACAATATTTGTCTGTCTATTTTACGATTTTTATATTTAGGACAAGTGTATTTTATTGCAAAAATTCAGTGCTAAGATAATTCACAATGGAAAACTTAGAAGCTAAGTTGAATTGTCAATTGGTATCCGAAACTGACCAGTTAAAGAACTTTCTAGTACATGACACCTTTCATTTAGTGACTCGGTTTAAAGCTTCAAAATACTTAAAAATGAAACTCGAAAAAGGATGTACACATGGATCAGAAAGTCACGTTAATTGATAAAAAGTCTCACCAAGGCATCGAGGTAAATGCCTCGGGCAAAATACAATTGTCAGCGCAGAACCCCTCGGTCGTTCAACTTAAAATCTCTTCAGAAGATATTAAAGAATACAAAAAGGAAGGTAACAATCTCGTTGTTGTCTTAAAAAGTGGTGAATTAATAACAATAATGGGCTTTTTTGATGCAGATAACAGCCTTGTCTTGCAAGATGATGTTAATCATAAATTGCTTTGGGTTGAGTTTAGCTCTAATGGTGAATCATTAAGTGTGACCTATGCAGAACTCAACGATGTAGGGCCTCTATTATATGGTGAGAGTGATGCTACTTCTCCATGGGCTTGGGCAGCAGTTCCATTGGTCGCAGGCGGCAGTTTAGCTTGGGCAGGGCATGATTCAGGAAATGATTCTGAGAATGGGACAGGCGAAACGAATGAAGGACCAAGTGCACCAGAATCAGTGGTGATTGGGAATGGTGACGAATGGATTACAGCAGATGAAATTGACGCAGACGGCAAAGTCGACGTTAAGATTGACTTGCCTGTAGATGCAATCGCTGGTGACAGTGTTATCGTCAACGGTGAAGAAACAGTATTGACGGCTGACGACATTGCTGTAGGTGAAATCATCGTTAAAGTGGATGCGCCGAATGAAGGCGAAACTTTAGAAGTTGATGTGATTATCAAAGATAAGGACGGTAATGAGTCGGATCCGACTCAAGCTGAAGCAACTGTGGATACTACAGCTCCCTCAGCACCTGATTCGGTCATCATTGGTAATGGCGATGAGTGGATCTCCGCTGCTGAAATTGATGCAGATGGCAAAGTCGACGTTACGATTGACTTACCCGCAGATGCAGTCGCTGGTGACAGTGTTATCGTCAACGGTGAAGAAACTGAATTGACTGATGCAGACATTCTTGCAGGTAACATCATCGTAAAAGTAGATGCGCCAAATGAAGGTGAAACCTTAGAAGTTGTTGCTACGATTAAAGATGCTGCTGGTAACGAATCATCTCCAGCGACAGACAGTGCAGTTGTGAATTTATTAGTATTGGAAAATGATAGTGCTAATGCCGTTTACCAAGAAAGTCAGGTTAATCCAAATCCAATCGGTGAATTAACTTCTGACACAGCAATTAAGCTACTGGCTGGTAGTAGTGCTACAGACAAGCTAGAGTTTAGTATAGCAAATGGAGCTCAAGATGTTGTCATCACAGTCAAAAGCGAATCCTTGGTAACTGTGGCAGATGCATATTCATTTACTGTTGTAAATAAAGCAACAGGTCAGGAATATACAGTGGCTGCATCAAGCACGGCTCAAGGCGGTTTAGTTGCAGGTGCTTTAGGATTGGAAGCATTAGGTGTTGTAGGCGATGATAGCAATGGCCTAAGACTAGATATTCATGATCTGCCACCAGGTGATTATGAAGTCGTGGTTCAGGGCGATCAAAGTAAACTGGCTGATATCTTATCCACTGTGAGTTTAGAAGACTTAGGTAGTAATACGGTCGAAACTTTAATTTTGGATACAGTTACTGGCTTGCTTAAAGATGCATTGATTGGCAATGATAATATTGCTACTGGACTCTTAAAGCAAATTTCAGTAAATGAAATACTGACTTTAATTGGTGATAACAATATCACTGGTCCACTCATTACAGTATTACAAGGATTACTGGGTAGTCCTTTATTAGAGCCGTTAATGGGAGATTTGCTTGACGCCAATGTTGGGGATGTTATAGCTGGTAAGACGGGTGGTGCATTAGGGGGTATACTAGGAATATTAGGTCTAGGTGGTGCGCTTGATGCTGTTGTGAATGATCTAGTATTGAACAATCTTGATTCAATTGGTGAAGATTTATTTAATCTGGTGATCGAGCCATTAATTGCAGATGTATTACTGGCAGGTTTGATTGATAATTTAAGTTTAAATGACGCTTTGAATGGCTTATTAGGTAGCATCCATAGCCTATTAAATGGTATTGGTGCAGGTGACTTACTTCCTGCATTGGATGATGTGTTGCAGCTAGTGGCTCAAGAAATTTTAAGTAATCCGGCACAGTTGTTTAATGAGGTGAATGCCGCAGTTTACGGCGTTGATGAAAAAACATATGTTGCCGAAGGGAATGTGCTTGCGAACGATGACGTAGTAAACGGTTCAATCATTGAAGTCAACGGAGTTCCTATTACCTTCAACCAAACAGATGTAAATGGCAATTACGCTATCATCACAGGTACCCACGGTACATTACATCTTTATGAAGATGGTCATTATATTTATACGTCCACAGTAACATCAGGAAATGCTACTTCAGTAGTTGATAATTTCACGTACACCGTTCAAGACGAGTATAACAATACTGAAGATGCCATTTTAACCATCACAACAGATCCAGTAAATGAATTACCCCAACCTTGGCAAGGTCACCAAGATTTATACCATTAAATGATGTTAATTGTAAGTATATGATTTAATTGAATGTGATTAGTTTTTAGTGGGGCAAAATTTTTAGCAATTTAGATCATTTAAGGGTATTTTGGTCACTTTATATTGGAAATTTTTGTCTATAAAAGTCACCTATGTTTTAATACTGATTTTCATGAAAAATAACAACAGTATATGATTTAATATAATGATTATTAATCCTCATGAAAATGTTTTATATTCAATTCAATAAATGAATATTATGCTCAATCCTATTTTGGATCATTTGGAGAGTTTCAGATCTAATTTGTTCAGGTAATAGATCATGAGCAATCTTCGTAAATCGGCTGGCAACTTCGCAAATTGAGTTAATCATTTCATCAACCTCTTGAATAGAAAGCTCTGCTTCCTGAATGCCCAGTTTGACAATGGCAGACCGAGTAATATCCAGTGCTTCACCCATAATATCCATTTGATGATATCCACCTGGGCCTTCACAGAAAGTAACGTCGTAGGCTGGGGCGAGTTTCCATTGTCCATTTTGAGACATTAAAAACGAAAAGTTTTTGCAATGATCATCTCGATTATTGAACACCACATTGAAAACAGCGCGCTTGAATGCAATCGCTTTTTCGCGAATATCATTGGTACAAAAGTGTGTAGCACGAAGAAAGTTGCTGTAGTCTAAACTCCCAGGTGATTTAAAATCAGCCCCTGTAAAGGCAGCTAAACTTTGCATAGGGATGCGCATGCCATCGCAGCGGTCAAATCTTTTTGAGGCAAATGCAGTTAGGCCATTCGGAAGAGTGAAGTATTGGGTGTCTGGGGTGTCAATATGACAATGACGCAAACATTCTGCATAAACAGTTTCAATTGCACAAACTTCAGGATGCTCTTGCTGAGCGGGAAATTTGATCAGCCAAGCTTCATGTTGATGTGAGTGAACTGTTGAGAATTCATTAGTGACAGGATCACGATAAACAAGTGCTTTTGGCCTTGCACCTTGTGGAGACCCGCCCATAATTAATAAATGCTGTAAAAATTCGGCACCTTCTCCTTTGAGAACTTCCTGAACTTCTTGAGCGAGTCTTAGCAATGGAATATTTTCAGCTAATGTTAACTCGGATGCTGAAGGTTCAAAGGATAATGCCCCCATTGCATGTGTACTAATATACGTGAGGCGTTCTAAAGGCCCAACTCGTGCTGGATTAAGTCCATTTTTTTTAAATAAGCGATCCATCAGGAGCATGCCCCAGCCGTCGGGTAAGGCATCGTATATAGGGCCTGGTAATCCCATTTGATGTGCAGGAAAGTTCTTTCTTAATGGATCACCTTTTAGCGGAAGTAGGTAAGATGAAAGCTCTAAACCTTTACTAATTGCTTCTGCGCTGTATTCAAAAGCAATCAATGGTCGACCTGTGATTGCAGTTGAGGAAACTAGTGTGCCCCAAAGCCAATATTCGCCCCATCCATTGTAGTAAACATCAAGTTTTTTGAGCATGGATTCATTTCCTTTTGATACGTTGGCGAGCCGTATTACTCTCATAGCGGAGCATGTCATCTACACTATTTAAATGTGGTTTGAAAAGTTCCTCTAATTCTTTTAATCGGCCGAGCACCATGGCAACACGTACTAAATTTTCAAATGAAACATTTCGACCAGCTTCTAGATTAGATACAGTATTCACACCAATACCCGCACGCGCAGCAACATCTGCCTGAGTCATTTCCAGATAAAGACGTTCTTTACGAAGCCTCTCACATAATAAAGCAACAACTTCTTCAGGTTTTTTGAATATTAAATCCATAATATTGTGTTTTACATTGTGATATCACCATTAAAACACAAAAAAATGGATTTATGAAATTATGCCAGTTGGTCGATAATGAGATGCTTGATTGGCTGATGAGATTCTATTGGATTAAAGAAATCTAATGATTTTAATGCATTTATTTTTTGCAACTACCTACGAATATGTCGTATTTGGGGCCCGAAACTGTGAAATAAAAGATAATAAAGAAAGTATGATTGGGGATAACATAATATAAAATCAATAAAAAAGCCTCAATCTTTCGATTGAGGCTTTTTGAATTTGGAGCGGGAAACGAGACTCGAACTCGCGACCCCAACCTTGGCAAGGTTGT
>ERZ650312.311-NODE-311-length-26939-cov-25.705401_pt1 | contig 26939 bp, 28 predicted proteins | sample MGYA00376248_ERZ650312 | MGnify/ENA primary metagenome ERZ650312 (study PRJEB26733, sample SAMN07839316) | wastewater metagenome | biome: urban; feature: wastewater treatment plant; material: waste water | place: USA: North Carolina | collected 2016-07-28 ... | reverse complement strand
TTTAGCAAAATTTGTAGATTTCAGAAAGACAGAAGGCGCAATTTTACACGAAGAATTGGCTAAAAATCTTAAAAATATTGAAGAAAATCTTCTCAAAGTCATTCCTTACGAAGACGACAGAATGGTAGCGGTAAAAGAACGTTATCAGAATACTTTGAAAGAATTTGAGAATGTAGATGAGACCAGATTCTATCAAGAACTGGCTTATTACACCGAAAAATTAGACATTTCCGAAGAAAAAGTACGTTTAACTCAGCACTTGAAATATTATCTTGAAGTGATGCAAAACGAAACTTTCAACGGGAAAAAATTAGGATTTATCTCTCAAGAAATCGGTAGAGAAATCAATACATTAGGTTCTAAAGCCAATCACCACGAAATCCAAAAACTGGTAGTGATGATGAAAGACGATTTAGAAAAAATTAAAGAACAAACGTTAAACGTATTGTAAAAGTAGGATGTTGGGTGATGGATGTTTGATGTAAACTTCCCGCTCCCAACTTCCCGCATCCAACATATTTATGAACAAAGTAATTATATTTTCAGCACCTTCAGGAAGTGGAAAAACCACTTTGGTAAAATATTGTTTAGGTGTTTTTCCTGAACTTCAATTTTCCATTTCTGCTACAACTAGAGCATTGAGAGGTGAGGAAATTCATGGGAAAGACTATTTTTTTCTTTCAGTAGAAGAATTTAAAAATCTGATTGCAGAAGATGCTTTTGTAGAATACGAAGAAGTTTATCAAGATAAATTCTACGGAACCTTAAAATCTGAAGTAGAAAGAATTTGGCAAGAAGGAAAAGTGGTCATCTTCGATGTAGATGTAAAAGGTGGCGTAAATCTGAAGAAAATTTTCGGAGAAAATGCCCTTTCTATTTTTATTGCACCACCTTCTATAGACGAATTGGAACGAAGATTGATATCTAGAGCTACAGATGATTTAGAAACCATCAAAACCAGAGTAGCAAAAGCCAAAGAAGAAATGACGTATGCTGAAGAATTTGACCAAATTATCATTAATGATGATTTAGAAACCGCTCAGAAAGAAATTGAAAGAATTGTAAGAAATTTTATTGAAGAATAAAACCAACACCAAATACGATTACATTATGGAGAAAACATTAGATATAGCAAAAAATAACCTTCCAGTAAAAGGATTTTTGGATTTGAAAGATATTCAAATTCCGCAAGGTCAAGATTTAATTGATGCGATTTTAAAGCTCAAAAAAGAAAAAAATGCCGTGATTTTGGCGCATTATTATCAGCCTGGTGAGATTCAAGATATTGCAGATTATTTGGGAGATTCTCTACAATTAGCCAGAGCTGCGAAAGATACAGATGCAGATATGATTGCTTTTTGTGGGGTACATTTTATGGCTGAAGCGGCAAAAATCCTTAATCCTACAAAAAAAGTAGTTCTTCCAGATACTTTGGCTGGTTGTTCACTTGCAGATGGTTGCAGTGGAGAAGGTCTTAGAAAAATGCGTGAACAGCATCCTGGAGCTTTGGTGGCAACTTATATCAATTGTAATGCAGAAACCAAGGCAGAATCTGATATTATTGTTACCAGTTCTAATGCAGAAACTATTATCAATGCATTGCCAAAAGATCAACCGATTATTTTCGCACCAGATAAAAATTTGGGAAGATATTTGATGAAAAAAACGGGAAGAGACATGATTTTGTGGGACGGAAGTTGCATCGTTCACGAAGCATTTTCTATGGAAAGAATTGCAAAACAATTGGCAGAAAATCCTGATGCTAAATTAATTGCACACCCAGAATCTGAAACTCCAGTACTAGAATTGGCGCATTTTATTGGTTCTACTTCAGCTTTGCTAAATTATGTAGAAAAAGATGATTGTCAGAAGTTTATCATCGCTACAGAAGAAGGAATTCTTCACGAAATGAAAAAGCGTGCTCCTCATAAAGAATTGATTCCGGCTTTGGTTTTTGACGAAAGTTGCAACTGTTCAGAATGTTTCTTCATGAAGAGAAATACACTAGAAAAGTTGTATTTGTGCATGAAATACGAATTGCCAGAGATTACTATGGACGAAGAACTTCGTTTAAAAGCTTTAAAACCAATCGAAGCGATGCTGGAGTTGAGTAAAACTATTAAGTAATTTAAAAAATAATAGAGCGTTCGGAGATTTTCTGAACGCTTTTTTTATATCTAATTACATTTTTTCAATTGTTTACAATTAATTAACACGATTTTTCGCAAAAAAGTTTTCGTTTTTAAAATAAATTTATACATTTGTCTTGCAAAAGATGGAATACTCTCAAAACATACCTGTTTTTTTAACTTCTGAAATCAATTTTTCAGGAGCATTTTCTTGCATTATTTCTACAATTACTACAACTACAATTATTACCCCGTAATTGGGGTTCATTATTACATATCAACATTCGCAATGTTGCTCTTTTTTAAGAGCGAGAAAAAATCAGTTATTTAATATTTCCTTAAAAAAATAAATTATGAAAGTCCTAAAATTTGGAGGAACTTCTGTGGCAAACGCCCAAAACATACTTTTAGTAGAAAAAATTGTTAAAAAAGAATCGTCAGAAAATAGAGTAGTAGTGGTAGTTTCCGCTTTGTCTGGCGTTACCGATGGTTTAATTTCTGCCGCAGAATCAGCTTCTGCCAAAAACGAAAATTATTCTGAAACCATTAAAACTCTTGAAGAAAAACACCTAGAATTTGTAAAAAATTTATTGCCAATCACAGAACAAAGTTCTTGGTTGAGCTTCGTGAAAAAGAATTTCAATGATATCGAAGATATTTGCAACGGAATTTACGTTTTAGGCGAATTTACGCCAAGAATTAAAGATAAAATTACAGCTTACGGAGAATTTTTGTCTTCAAATATTATCGCTGCTAAGTTGAAATCAGATGGTTTAGATTGCGTTTGGTTAGATTCTAGAAATTACATCAAAACTAACAGCAATTTTACAGATGCAAAGGTAAATTTTGAAACTACCAATGCAGCACTTCAAACTTATTTTAAGGAAAATAAACAACAAATTACGCTTGCTCCAGGCTTTATTGCTTCGGATGTTGATGGTAATATCACCACTTTAGGACGTGGTGGTTCAGATTTCACGGCTTCTATTATTGCAGCAGCGATGAAAGCTCAAGAATTACAAATTTGGACTGACGTTTCAGGAATGATGACGGCAGATCCTAGATTGGTTTCTAATGCCAAAATTATTCATAAAATTTCTTACCAAGAAGCGATGGAATTGTCGCATTTTGGTGCGAAAGTGATTTATCCACCAACAATTCAACCAGTGATGGATAAAAATATTGATTTGTGGATTAAAAATACTTTTGCAGCCGATGATTTTGGAACGCTAATTTCTCATACAAAAACTGAAAATGACAACAACGTAGCAGTTGGAATTTCAAATCTAAGCAAAGTAGCACTTCTTACTTTAGAAGGCAGCGGAATGATTGGTATTCCAGGTGTTTCTGCGAAATTATTTCAATGTTTGAGCCAAGAAAAAATCAATGTTATTTTAATTACTCAGAGTTCTTCAGAGCATTCTATTACCGTTGCAATCAACGAAAGTGATGTGGAAAAAGCTCAAAAAGCTTTGAATTACGCTTTCGAAGATGATTTAAAATTACACAAAATTGATCCTGTAAAAGTGGAAAAATCTTTGGCAATCATCGCTTTGGTTGGAGAAAATATGAAGAGCAGAAGTGGTGTAAGTGCGAAACTTTTTGGCGGTTTAGGAAATAACGGTGTGAATGTGAGAGCAATTGCGCAAGGTTCTTCGGAGAAAAACATAAGTGTGGTAATTTCTGATAAAGATGTAAAAAAAGCGGTTAATGTTCTTCACGAAGAGTTTTTTGAATCAGAAATTAAGCAAGTTCACCTTTATATTTGTGGCGTCGGAAATGTAGGTTCTAAACTGATACAACAAATTTATTCTCAAAATAAATATTTGAACGAAAATCTTTTGATGAATCTTAGAGTTGCAGGTTTAACGAACAGTACCAAAATGGTTTTCAATGATCAAGGCATTCAAGAAGAGGAATTTAAAGACGCTTTACACAATGGCGAACCTTCTACTCCGCATAAATTTGCAGAAGAAATTATCAATAGAAATTTAAGAAATTCAGTATTTGTAGATGTTACGGCTAATGCAAAAGTGGTGGATATTTATGAAGATTTATTGAAAAAAAGTGTAAGCGTGGTAGCTTGTAATAAAATTGCTGCTTCGTCAAACTACGAAAATTATAAAAATTTAAAAAATTCTGCAAAAAATCATAACTGTAATTTCTTCTTCGAAACCAATGTAGGTGCAGGTTTGCCAATTATCGGAACGATTAATGATTTGATGAGAAGTGGTGATAAAATTACATCAATTCAAGCGGTTTTAAGTGGAACTTTGAACTTTGTTTTCAATAATTATGACGGAAGCAGAACGTTCTCTGAAGTGGTGAGACAAGCTCAAAAAGAAGGTTTTACAGAACCAGATCCTAGATTAGATTTGGCAGGAACAGACGTTGCGAGAAAAATTTTGATTTTAGCGAGAGAAGCAGGTTATCAGTTACAATTTGATGAAATAGAAAACGAAGCATTCTTGCCTGCGAAATGTATGGAAGGAAGCGTGGAAGATTTCTATCAATCGATGACGGAATACGAAGAGCATTTCAGAAAATTATTAGAAGAAGCAAAAGCAGAAGGTAAAATCTTGAAATACGTTGCTGATTTCAAAGATGGAAAAGCGAAAGTTGGATTGCAAAAAATATCTCCTGAAAGCGATTTGTATCACTTGTACGGAAAAGATAATATTGTGATATTCAAAACATTAAGATATTCTGAGCAACCATTAGTGGTAAAAGGAGCAGGAGCAGGAGCAGAAGTTACTGCAAGTGGAGTTTTTGCTGATATTGTGCGTTCAGTATAAATTTTATTCAACCGCAAAAGAAACAAAAGATTTGTAATATTTTTAAGTTGTTCAAAAGAAAAAAAAGGATTTTACTTTTCTTTTTTGTGCTTTTGTAAATCTTCTTTCCAATCATTTCTTTTGTGTCTTTTGCGGTTAAAATAAATTATTTTCAAAAAAAATAAAAAATCTTAGCGCGCTTTGCGTTTAAAAGAAATGAAAAATATAAAATTACAAGTTCCGGGAACGGTTGCCAATTTGGTTTGCGGGTTTGATATTCTCGGAATGGCGCTCAATGAACCGTTTGATGAAATGGAATTCAAATTGTTGGACGAAAGAAAAATCATCATTCACCACGAAGATGAGTTCCATTTGCCAACCGAGCCAGAGAAGAATGTAGCAGGAGTGGTTTTGCTCAAAATTTTAGAAAAATTAGAAAATCAGAACATCGGTTTTGAGGTTACCATCAACAAAAAAATAAAACCAGGAAGCGGTTTAGGTTCCAGTGCGGCAAGTGCAGCAGGAGCAGCTTTCGGAGCGAATGAATTGTTGGGAAATATTTTTTCTAAAGAAGAGTTGGTGTATTTTGCGATGTTTGGCGAAGAATTGGCGTCTGGTTCTAGACACGCAGACAACATTGCACCGTGTCTTTTCGGTGGAATTACCTTGGTAAAATCTTCTGAACCAATGGATATTATTCCGCTTTCTTCACCAGATTTGTACGTTTCGGCGGTGCATCCTCAAGTTGAGGTGAAAACTTCTGATGCGAGACAAATTCTCAAAAAAAATATCCAAATGAAAGATGCGGTAAAACAATGGGGAAATGTTGCAGGTTTGGTTGCAGGGATTTTAAAAAATGATAATCAATTAATTTCTAGGAGTTTAGAAGATGTTTTGGTGGAGCCAGTTCGCAGTATTTTGATTCCAAAGTTTGATGAGGTAAAAAAACAGAGTTTAGCTTTAGGAGCTTTAGGTGGAGGAATTTCGGGTTCTGGGCCTTCGATTTTTATGTTGAGCGAAACCAAAGAAATTGCTGATAAAGTTGCAGAAAATATGCAGAAAATATACAACGATATCGGCATTGAAAACTATGTTTACGTTTCTAAAATTAATGACCAAGGAATAAGAATAGTCTAAAGACTGAAGTCCGAAGTCCGAAGAAATTTTGGCTTAATTGATTGAAATAAAAATCTAATTTGTAAGGTCTGAAAGACCGAAAATCAACAGGCAAGTGCAAAGCGCTTGGAAATAAATGAAGAAAAATAATGAGGTCTGAAAGACCGAAATCCTAATTTAAAAAAATGAATTTTTACAATTTAAAACATAAAGAAGAACAGCTTAATTTCAAAGAAGCGACGATAAAAGGACAAGGGAAAGATAAAGGTTTGTTTTTTCCAGAAGATATTTCAAAATTTAGTAATGAATTTTTACAAAATTTGCCCAATCTTTCAAACGAAGAAATAGCATTTCAAGTGATGAAGGATTTTGCGGGAGACGAAATTCCAGAAGCTGAACTTAGAAAAATAGTTGCCGAAACTATCGCTTTTGAAATTCCTTTAAAAAAAGTGACAGAAAACATTTCGGTTTTAGAACTTTTTCACGGGCCAACTTTGGCTTTTAAGGATGTTGGCGCAAGATTTATGAGCCGTTGTTTGGGGTATTTCCTAAAAAATGAAACCCGAAAAGTTACAGTTTTGGTTGCCACTTCTGGTGATACCGGCGGTGCTGTAGCTAATGGCTTTTATGATGTGGAAGGAATAGAAGTCGTGATTTTATATCCAAAAAATCGTGTAAGTCCAGTTCAGGAAAAGCAATTGACGGCTCTTGGAAAAAATATTCATGCTTTGGAAGTAAATGGAAGTTTTGATGATTGTCAGGCTCTGGTAAAACAAGCTTTTTCTGATGAAAGTTTAACCGAAAAATTACTTTTAACTTCGGCAAATTCTATTAATGTAGCTCGTTGGTTGCCTCAACAAATTTATTATGTTTTGGCCTTGAAACAATGGCTGAAAAACAATTCAGAAAGCCCAGTAATCTGTGTTCCGAGTGGAAATTTTGGGAATATTTGTGCTGGAATTTTGGCGCATCATCGTGGTTTGCCTGTTGAGCATTTTATTGCCGCTTGTAATGTAAATGATGTAGTGCCAGAATATCTTAGAACTGAAATTCTAAAGCCAAAAGAAACTGTTGCTACCATTTCCAACGCAATGGATGTTGGTGACCCGAGTAATTTTGTGAGAATTTTAGAATTATTCGACAAAGAATTTAATCAAGTTAAAAACAAACTTTCGGGTTATACAATTGATGATGAAGAAACGCTTAAAACCATCAAAAGAGTAGAAAAAGATTATGGTTATGTTCTAGATCCTCACGGCGCAGTAGCATTTGTAGCTTTAGAAAAATATTTGACAGAAAACGACGGAAAAGGATTTTTCTTAGAAACGGCACATCCTGTAAAATTTCCAGATTCTGTAGAACAAGCAACTGGAAAATCAGTGGAAATCCCAAAATCATTAGAAGAATTAATGAAACAGGAGAAATTTACAACAGAAATTAATCCTCAATATGAAGAATTGAAAGAGTTTTTGTTGAAAAAATAATACTTATTTAAAACGGATTTTTAGTCCGTTTTTTTTATTTTTGTTAAAAACTTAAACTAGAAAAATTATAATAAAATTGTCTAAAATGTCCTCAAAAATTATACTAGAAAATATTAAAATTTATGCCTATCACGGTGTTTTGCCAGAAGAGAAAATTTTGGGAACTTATTACATTGTGAACGCAGAGATTGTAGCAGATATTACCAAAGCTGCAGAGACCGATGACTTGAATGATACCATTAATTATGCTTTGATTAACGATATTATTCATGCAGAGATGAAAATTTCTTCAGAATTATTAGAACATGTAGCAGGAAGAATTATCAGAAAAATAAAATCAGAATTTACTCAAGTTCAGAAGGTTAAAGTAAAAATTACCAAAACAAAACCGCCAATGAAAGGCGAAATGAAAGGCGTAAGTGTAGAATTTGAAGAAAATTTTTAAAAAATCTATTTCTAAAATTTTTAAAAATCTGAAAAATCCCTATATTTGCACTCCGAAACACATGGTACTTTGGCCGAGCGGCTAGGCAGTGGTCTGCAACACCATCTACAGCGGTTCGAATCCGCTAGGTACCTCAAAATCCTGAAATTTTAAAATTTCAGGATTTTTTTATGAAATTATTCTAAGATTCTATATTTTTTTCTTTTTACTTTTTCCTTGGGTCTTAAAAAGTATTATCTTTACTTTAATGTTAATCATTATACTCTCCATTATCATTATTATTCCTGTTTTAGCAGGTATTGGCGAAATTTTTCAGAGGCTTTTCGGGAAAATCTGGTCAGGAGTTTCTGCTCAGTTGATTTCAGGAATATTTTTCTTGGCAATGATTTGGCAAGTTCTTGCCTTTTTTATTCCGCTGAATATTTGGGTAGAAAGTATAAGTTTAGGAATAGGAATTTTGGCATTTTTTTATTTTAAAAGCTACCAAAATTTTACTTCATTTACTAAAAATGAGATTTTTAAAATACTCTTACTTACCATAATTGTTGCTTTCGTAGGGAGTTATTATCCTTTTATTTTAGATCATTTTGGTTATTATGTTCCGAGTGTGAATTGGCTCCATGAATTTGGTTTAACCAAAGGTTTGGCTAATTTAAATTTGATTTATGCGCAAATGTCGGTTTGGCATATTTTTCAGGCTGGTTTCTCTAATATTTCGGATGTTTTTTTAAGAATAAACGTTGTTTTTCTGGTGATTTATCTGCTCTATATTTTTGAAAAAAAGGCTTGGAGTTTACTTTTTATTTCACCTATTTTTCTGCTTTTTCTTCAATCTCCTAGTCCAGATTTACCAGCAATTGCGCTTTCGCTCATTATTTTAAATGAAATTCTCAAAGGAAATCAAAATGCTAAACTACTTTTTGCATTTTCGGTTTTTGTTTTCAGTATAAAACCTACGATGGTGTGGTTGCCTATTTTTGTTTTTTTATATTTTTTAAAAAGAGAGCACTTCAAATTTTTGGGATTAGGACTTGTAGTTTTAGGAATTTATATTTTCAAAAATATTTGGGTTTTTGGCTATCCTTTTTTTCCAGTTCAGCTGTTTGATTTAGGCGTTTCTTGGTTGCCTAATGCAGAGATTTTAAAACAATCTTCAGAAGTGGCTATTTTAAAAACCTATGATTTGAAATTTACCATTTCAGAGATTCAACAATTCACGACTTGGGATTACATTTACCATTGGTTCACACTCCATTCATACAAAAAATATATACATATTGCCTTTGTTTTATTGATGGTGATTTACACAATTTTTACCTTTCAGAAAAAGCAAAAAACGCTTTATTTATTGTGGATTTCGATACTTTTGAAAACGATTTTTGTGCTCTATTTTTCAGCACAATTCAGATTTTTTATTGATGTTTTTTTCGTAGCATTTGTAGTGGTGTTTGGTCTAAAAGTAAAAGAAAAAATATCATTATTGAGTTTCAGTTTGGGCGCGGTAATGGTTTTGTTTTTGATGAGTTTTCCTAAAATTTTGCAATCTCAAGTCCGTACTTTCAAACTTGGACATTACATGCAAGGTTTTACCGTTACGCAATTGTATCGACCAGCGGTTTTTAAACTGAATTCTTATCAAACTTTCAAAATTGGAAATTTGGACTTCAATGTTCCGAATTACGATTTGAGTTTTGACACGCCTCAACCTTCAATTTCGCCTTATTCTGTAAAAAAATACTACGAAGCAGGAATTTTTCCACAAAAAATCTCGGAGAACATACAAGATGGTTTCGTTTGGAAGAAACTTTCGTCGGAAGAGAAACAGAAATTGAAAGAAATTATCTCAAAATTTTGATACGAGTTACGTGATACGAGTTATTTCGTTGTAAAAATCTCGCAACTCGCAACTCGCAACTCGAACCTTTTCATTAACTTTGCTTCTATGAATAATTTAGGAAATTTTCTCACGCTTTCTACCTTTGGCGAAAGTCACGGAATTGCTTATGGCGGAATTATCACCAATTTCCCAGCAGGAATTGAAATAAATTTTGAAGAAATTCAGCATCAGTTAGACCGCAGAAAACCAGGGCAATCTGCCATCGTAACTCAACGAAAAGAGAGTGATACCGTACAATTTCTTTCGGGAACTTTCGAAGGAAAATCTACAGGTACACCTATTGGTTTTGTGATTTACAATGAGAACCAAAAATCTAAAGATTACGACCATATCAAAGATAATTACAGACCTTCTCACGCAGATTTTACGTACGACCAAAAATTTGGAATCAGAGATCATAGAGGTGGCGGAAAATCATCAGCTCGTGAAACCATCAATTGGGTGGCAGCTGGAGCTTTGGCGAAACATATTTTGCCTAAAAATGTAGAAATTTCAGCGTATGTTTCTTCGGTAGGAGAAATTTTCTGCGAAAAACCTTACCAAGATTTAGATTTTTCTAAAATTGATGATAATGACGTTCGTTGTCCAGATGCAGAAACTGCCGAAAAAATGATTGCCAAAATCAAAGAAATCAAAAAAGAGGGAAATACGATTGGTGGAACTATAACTTGTGTGATTAAAAATTTACCAGTAGGAATTGGTGAACCAATTTTCCTAAAATTACAAGCAGAATTAGGAAAAGCAATGATGAATATCAACGCGGCAAAAGGTTTTGAATACGGAAGCGGTTTTTGTGGAGCAAAAATGACTGGCAAAGAACACAACGACCTTTTCAACGAAGATTTTACTACAAAAACCAATCTTTCTGGCGGAATTCAAGGTGGAATTTCAAACGGAATGGATATTTATTTCAGAGTAGCTTTTAAACCGATTGCTACGCTTTTAAGACCTCAAGAAAGTTTTGATAAAAACGGAAATCCAATTATTGTAGAAGGAAAAGGGAGACACGATCCTTGCGTTTTACCAAGAGCTGTTCCTGTAGTGGAAAATTTGGCAGCTTTTGTTTTGGCGGACTTGTTTTTGATGAATAAGATTAGGAGAATTTAAATTGAAAAAATATGAATAAATATTGGCAAAATTCCATCACTTTTGATGCGTACATAAAAGAAACAGAACGCAGAATTGCAGTTCAAGATCCTGAAGACGACCATAATGAATATTATGAATTGGGACTTCAAAGAATGAATAGAACACTGAAAACCTTTAAAATAGACGAAGAACAACTCAATGTTTTAAAATCTAAAAATTTCAACGGAAAAATTCTTATTATTTCAGAACCTTGGTGTGGAGATGCAAGTGCTACTGTTCCTGCAGTTTCAAAATTTTTTGAAGCTGCTAGTATTGAAGTCAAGATTTTTCTAAAAGATTCTGATACTTCTTTAATTGAACAATTCTTAACCAACGGAACTCAGTCTATTCCTAAAATTTTAATTTTAAACGAAGATTTTTCTGTGAAAAATGTTTGGGGACCAAGACCACATTTCGGGAATGAACTCTTGAAGAAATTCAAAGAAAATCCTGAAACGTATCCTCGCGAAGAATTTTATAACGATTTACAAGTATATTACGCTAAAAACCGTGGTAAAGATGCAATCACAGAATTGCTAGAACTATTATAATTAGATGGGTTCCCCTCTTTTAGAGGGTGGCTGAGCAAAGCGAAGTCGGGGTGTCAAAAAAAAATATCAACAAATCTTGAAAAATAAATCAATGAATTTTCTTAAAAAAAACTGGCTTACTTTATTGTTAACAGCTTTTTTGTTGTCAATTTTATTAATTCCGAGTTTTAAAGAATTTGTACAAAGACAAATCTTAATGAAACCCTCATTAGAAAAAGTAGAAAATGAAGTCACCTTCTCGCCAGAAGAACTTAACCTTCAGTTAAAAGGAGTAAATGTTCCTGATGCTAATTTGGCAGATTTCAAAGATAAACTCATTTTTCTTAATTTTTGGGGAACTTGGTGTCCGCCTTGTAGAGCAGAATATCCTAGCATTCAGAAATTGTATGATGCCAAAAAAGATAAAGTGCAATTTGTACTTATCGCTATGCAAGACCAAGAAGAAGCGGTAAAGAAATTTTTGGCAGAAAATAGATACACCACACCTGTCTATTTGGCAACCAGTCCAATTTCCGAAAAAATGCTTCCAAAGTCTTTTCCTACCACCTACATCATCGGTAAAAATGGCAGAATTCTAAAAAAAGAACAGTACGCAAGTGATTGGGATTCAGATTCTGTGCATCAGTTTATAGATTCTTTTTCTAAATTCTAAAATTTTGTAATTTGGCAAACTATTTGATTAATAAATAATAACCAAAAACAAATATTAATTATAGAAAATGAAAAAATTTCTTTTGCTTTTTCAGGCCTTCGGAAAAAATGGTCTGTTTGCTAAAGTTCCGCACATTATCAGAATGGTAAAAACGGCAAAAAAAGGAGAGTATAAGATGGATTTTAAGTCAGTCTTAATCCCATCATTAGCCATTATTTACATCCTTTCTCCGCTAGATATTATACCAGACTGGCTTCTAGGGATAGGCTCATTAGATGATTTTGCAATCCTAGCTCTCACACTTCCGTTTGTTTTAAAAGAATTAGAAAAATTCTTAGCTTGGGAACAAGAACAGAAAAATAGAACCAATAACATCACAGACGCCGAAATTATTCAATAAGACATTTGTGTTTTTTAATAAAGAATCGCTTCAAACAATTTTTTTGTTGGAGCGATTTTATTTTTTAATAAAAATTTTTATTTTGCGCACCATATTTTAGTTTCTTTTCACTGCCAGTCCGCCTCCAGTTCCCGCTTTTTTATGATTTTTTGCCACCACCAAAACCCTTTCTGCGTAAATCTTCTAAACGCAAAAAACGCAAAAAGGGTAGCCTGTAAAAATCATAAAAAGAGCTCCACTTCCGTCGGTGCGAATCCACGTTTCGGTTTTATTTAGAAATTTCCACTATTTTTGCGAGACAGAAGTCGGAAGACAAAAATTAAGATTTAAAGCATTAAACCATCAACCAACAACAATCAACCAACAACCAAATTTTGAAAACCCTCATTTCCATCATCGGCTCTACAGGAATTGGCAAAACAAAACTCGCCATCGAAATCGCAAAACATTTCGATACAGAAATCATTTCTTGTGATTCTCGACAGTTTTTCAAGGAAATGAAAATAGGCACTGCTATGCCAACTCCCGAAGAATTAGCTGCTGTAAAACATCATTTTGTGGGCAATCTTTCCGTTACAGATTATTATTCCATTGGTCAGTACGAAACAGATGCTTTGCAAAAAATAGAAGAAATTTTCTTAGAAAAAGACACCATCGTTTTGGTTGGCGGAAGTATGATGTACGAAAAAGCAGTAGCAGAAGGTCTCAATGATTTGCCGACTGCCAATGCAGAAAACCAACAAAAATTAGAAAAAATCTGGAAAGAAGAAGGCTTAGAAAAATTACAAGAAATCCTGAAAAGTTTAGACGAAGAATATTACGAAATTGTTCACAAAGAAAACCCTAGAAGATTACTGAGAGCAATAGATGTAATTTGGCAAACTGGAAAAAAATTCTCAGAATTAACGGCAATACCAACCGAAAAACGCAATTTTAAATTACACAGAATAGGAATTAGAGCACCAAGAGAAATAATGTACGAGAGAATAAACCAGCGTGTAGATAAAATGCTAGAAAATGGTTTGCTCGAGGAAGTGAAAACTCTAGTTCAGTACAAAGATTTAGTGCCACTTCAAACCGTAGGTTACACCGAAATTTTTAAATATTTAGACGGAACTTGGGATTTTGATTTTGCAATAGAAGAAATTAAAAAAAACTCTCGCAGATATGCCAAACGCCAGGAAACCTGGAATCGAAAAGTAGAAAATGTAAATTGGCTAGATTACAATTATTCTGAGGAAAATTTAATAGAAATTTTAGAAAAAATAAACTAAAAAGCACCGAAATTTCGGTGCTTTCTTGTGATTAGTTGTTGAATGTTATATGATATTATGAATTGGATTCTGGAGTCTGTTGTTTCCAATGTCTTCTGAAATTTCCGTTCTGGAAATCATCTTTGAATTTTGAGAATTCTTCATCGCTCATATTTCTTACTTTGTCTAGAAAAGACAATCTTCTTTGTTTGAAGTTTTTGCATTTTCCATCTTTTTCACAGTGTCCTTTTGCTAATTTAGCAATGCCTACTACGGCTAAAGCAGCAAGTGCTACTTTCCAAAAATTTTTCATAATTTTAAAATGTTATAAGTTGATGTTTCTTTTTATAGTAAGACGATTGAGAGGTGTTTTTACTTTAATTATTTGTGATTTTTTTCTCAAACTTCTTACATTTAATAAGACGAATATTCAGTGTTTTTACTTTAATAAATTCGTAAAAATTTTATTTTTTTTTGTAGAATTGAAAATAAGCTCCGTAGGAGCGACAGAAAATAAAAAAACGGACCATCGTCCGTTTTCATTAACCTTATTTATTTTAACATCTTCCTCGGAATCTGTCTTTCCATTTTTGTTTGAAATTTTCTCTTTCTTCATCACTCATATTCATAAATTTATCTCTTAATTCTTCTTTCATAGATTGTTGGTGTTCGTTGTTTTGGCAACAATTTCTAAAATGTTCTTTCATTTTATGGTGCTTTCCGCCACCTTTGAAACCACCGAAAAGTAATTTACTCAAAATAAAAATTCCTACCGCTTGCCAATAGGTAATGGTTTTTACACCAATTACTTCGGGCAAAATACCGTTCCAAAGAAGCATTACTACATAAGGTAATAGAAATAGAGCTGCTATAAAAAGAAGCGCCATTAGAAATTTTCCTTTTTTATGGTGTGTGTTCATATTGATTAAAAATTTAATTCGTTATATAAATGTTGGAGTCTTTTTCTGAGATGTTTTACAGCATAACCTTTTCTGCTGATAATGGTTTTTAGGTTTTCGCCTTTTTGATCTGCAATTTCCTGAAGCGTAAAATCCTCGATTTCATTTAGTAAGAAAACTTCTTTTTGATTTTCTGGCAGTTCGTCTAAAGCTTGCATCAGTTCACTCCAAAATTCTTCTTTAAAAAGTGCCAATTCTGGACTTGCATTTTCGTCTAAAAGCAAAATTTCTTTAAATGAGATTTCGTTTTCATCATTTTCGTACGTGTAATCTTCTAGGTTCTCGGTTTTCTTTTTCCGGTAATTGTCTGTTACCCTGTTTTGAGCCACTCTATAAAGCCAAGCGCTCACGTTTTCTAGCTCGTCTAGATTGCTTAATCTGCTAAACTGATACCAAACATCTTGTAGAATATCTTCAGCTTCTTCTGTCGTTTTTACTTTTCCACGTACAAAACCGAACAATCTTTTACCAAATTGTTGCACTGTTTCGGTGATAGAAAAGTGTCTTTCGTCACTCATAGAAGCTGTAGTTATCGTCTCCATATTTCGTAAGACGATTGAAGTTGGTTTTTACTTTAAGAAAATTTTAAAAATTTTATCCACAAATGTAGTTTTTTAATTTTGTACTTTTGCAACAGTATTTTTGAGAAAGTATTAATCAACTATTTCAAAACATATCAAACCTTCAAACTATATCAAATAAAAAAAAATATCATGGCAAATACACCTTCCAATATGCTAGAATTAGGGACTAGAGCTCCTTATTTTGAACTTCCAAATCCATCAAACAGTAGCGAAATACAGACTCTTGAAGAATTAAAAGGAGAAAAAGGAACTTTGGTGATTTTTATGTGCAATCACTGTCCTTTTGTGTTGCACGTTATTGATAAATTGACAGAACTTTACGAAGATTACAACAATCAAGGGATAGAATTTATCGCAATTAATGCCAATGATGTAGAAAAATATCCAGCAGATTCACCAGAAAAAATGATTGAATTTCAAATCGAAAGAAAATTTGAATTTCCTTATTTATATGATGAAAGTCAAGCGGTTGCCAAAGCTTATGATGCGGCTTGTACGCCAGATTTCTATTTCTTTGATGACAAATTAGACTTGGTTTACAGAGGTCAAATGGATGATTCTAGACCAGGAAATCAAAAAGAAATTACAGGAGAAGATTTAATTATTGCATTTGAAAATTTACTTTCGGGGAATCCGCAAGAGGAATTGCAAAAACCGAGCATAGGTTGCAATATTAAGTGGAAAGAGTAATTTTTCATCTCAAAAAATAGAAAAGAGCCAAATAAAATGGCTCTTTTTTTATGTTTTTAGAAAAAAGGATTGTGATTTTTTTCGAAACCAATTTGGGTAGGATTTCCGTGTCCGCTATATACTTGGGTTTCTTCTGGCAAAGTAAAAAGTTGGGTTCTTATACTTTCTAAAAGTTGGGTGTGATTTCCTCTGTATAAATCCGTTCTACCAATGCTTCCTTGGAAGAGAGCATCACCAGAAATCACAAAATTTTGTGCATTATTGTAAAAAGCGATACTTCCTGGTGAATGCCCAGGTACAAAAAGAACTTTCAATTCGTCTTCGTCTAAAAACACCGAATCTCCTTCTTTTAAAAATTCTATTTCTCCTTCAAATGGTTTAAAATCAAAACCATAATTTCTAGCAGACATAGGATTTCTGTTGAGTATTTCTTTTTCTTCTTGGTGCATTTTAACAGGTACTTTGTAGGTGTCAAAAGCCCACTGCAAGCCTAAAACGTGGTCTATATGTGCGTGAGTAAGCAGAATATTTTGAATAGAAATTCCGTTATTTTCTATAAAATTTTGCAAAGTTTCTGTTTCCGTTTCGTTCCAGTTTCCTGGATCTATAATAAAACCTTTTTTATTTTCATTAAAAACTAAATAAGTGTTTTCCGAGAAAGGATTGAAGGAAAAAATCTGAATATTGAGCATTTTTAAAGAGTTTAGTTACATTTCAAGACTTCAAATTTAATAATTTTTACAATTTTTAATTTCAATATTTTGGCTTGATTTTAGTTATCTTCGTAAGATGAAATATATAAGATTGCTTTTTTTGTTAATTCCGTTTTTGTTTTCTGGGCAGAAAATTAGAAGTGTGCAGCTTTTTAATCCTCAGACTAATGATGAAACCCCTGTCATAAAATTCGGAGAACAGTTGATTCTTAATTTTGATGATCTTAGCAACAGCAGTACCGTTTATAAATATACGATTAAACATTATGATCGGAATTGGCAAGATGATGGTTTATTTTTTACTGAATATGCCAAAGGAAATCTCAATGGTTTGATTCAAGATTACCAATATTCTTTTAATACCAAACAAAAATACACACACTATACCCTTAATTTCCCGAATGATAAAATTCAACCAAAAATCTCAGGAAATTATGAATTAATTGTTTATCTAGATTCTGCGTCTAAACCACTTTTCAAAAAGAGGTTTTGTGTAGTAGAAGATGGTGTAAATGTAGGAATTAATATCTCTAGGTTTGAGGATGTAAGAAAGCCCACTCTGAACCAAAGGGTAGAAGTAGCTGCCGTTTCTAATCAAGCAAACCTCTCTTCTAATATTGCTTCTATCAGTCTGAATGTGATTCAGAATAATAATTTTAATATGGGTGTTTTTAATATAAAATCTAATTCTATGATGGGGAATAAATTGCTTTTCCAGCAGTTAGATTTAGTTTTCCCAGGGAATAATGAATTTTATTATTTTGACAATAAAATCATTAATCAGGCTTTTGACATGGTTGCTGCGGTAGAAAATACAGATGAAGGCAACCAAACTTATTTGCATCCAGTTTGGGCGTATCCTCTTAATTATCAATATCAACCAGACGTAAATGGCGCATTTTACTTCAGAAGAAATGATTTAGGAATAGAAAGAAATGCAGATACCGAAGCAGATTATTCTTGGGTTTATTTTGCCTTAGATTCTGATAAAATGGATAAAGAATTATATGTATTAGGAGCGTTTAATGATTATACTCCTTCTGAAGAAAGTAAAATGAATTATGATGAACAATCTAAAAAATATATTGCTAAAATCTATCTGAAACAAGGTTTTTACAATTATATTTTAGCAACAAAAGACCTATCCGGAAATCTCAATTTCGGAGAAATAAATGGCAGTTTCTGGCAAACCGAAAATTTATACCAAGCTTTTATTTATTATACAGCCTTTGGTAAAAATTATGACGGATTAGTAGGTTACGGAGAAACAAGAAGAGCCGTGAGGTAGAGTAAAAAAAATAACCCTGCCGAGACTAGACAAGGTTATCTTTATTTTTATGCAAGTTCTTCTTCGCAAAGCTGTTTTACTACTTCTATCCATCGATCTTCATCATTAAGACAAGGAATGTAGTTAAATTTTTCTCCACCTGCGTGTAAGAATTCTTCTTTACCTTCTACAGAAATTTCTTCTAAAGTTTCTAAACAATCACTCACAAAAGCTGGACAAACAATTGCCAAATTTTTCACTCCATTTTTTGGTAGATTTTCTAGTGTTTCATCAGTATAAGGCTCTATCCATTTGTCTTTTCCTAATCTAGATTGGAAGGTAGATTTCACTTGACTATCTTCTAAGCCTAATTTTTGTTTTACCAATTCTGTGGTTTTCAAACATTGATGTCTGTAACAGTATTGATGTGAAGGATGATCTTCTTTAAAGCAACAATCACCAATTTTACAAGTTTTGGTAGGATCTGTTTTGTAGATATGTCTTTCAGGAACACCGTGATACGAAAACTGAAGCAAATCAAAATTTTCTGGCAATTTTTCTTTGATGCTTTCTGCCAAACAATTGATGTAAATATCTCTGTTGTAAAAAGGCTTTACATAATTTATTTTAACATTCGGGAAGAATTTAGCCTGAACTTCCTTCGCTTTTTCTACCACCGTTTCAGTAGTACTCATTGCATATTGAGGATAAAGTGGGAAAAGTACAATTTCTTCCACACCTTTTTCAACCAAATTTCTGATGCCAGTTTCTATGCTAGGTTCAGCGTATCTCATCCCAATTTCCACGGGTACATCCACTATTTTTTGCAATTTTTGCTGAATTTGTTTGGTAATGACAACTAGTGGTGAACCTTCGTCTGTCCAAACGGTTTTATAAGCCGCTGCAGATTTTTTTGGTCTGGTTTTCAAGATAATTCCTTTTACCAAAAGCGCTCTAAAAAACCAACGGTAATCTATCACACGTTCATCCATCAAGAATTCATCAAGATATTCTTTTACATCTTCAACTTTTGTGGATTTTGGCGAACCAAGATTTACGAGAAGTATTCCTTTTTTTGAGTTCCGAGTTTCGAGTTTCGAGTTTCGGGTTATATTGTTTTCCAAAATTTTTATTTTCCTTTAATTTTCATTACGAAACTCGTATCGCGAATCTCGCATCCCATTTTATCCATTCACAGCTTCTACTTTTTCTACCAAATCTGGTAAGAAATTTCTTAGAACCTGCTCTATTCCGCCTTTTAAAGTTGCGGTAGAACTTGGGCAACCACTACAAGCGCCTTGTAAAAGCATTTTTGCAGTTTTATTTTCTGCATCGTACTCTAAAAGCGAAATTTTTCCGCCATCGTTTTCTACAGCAGGAGAAATATATTCTGTTAAAATATCCGAAATTTTTTGTTCATCATCAGTATAATCTCTGTTGATGATTTGTTCCACAGGATTTTCGTGTTTTTGTGGAGCTTTATTGGTGATGGCATTCCCTGTTTGTAAAAATTCTGCCACTACATTTCTTACCAAAACCATCACTTCGTGCCATTGCACAGAATCATCTTTAGTAACAGCAACAAAATTTTCTGAAATAAAAACTTCTTTCACGAATTTAAATTCATCATAAAGCGCTTTTGCTAAAGGCACTTCATCTGCTTCTTCTTTAGATTTTACTTCCACAAAACCATCGAGTAAAAGTCTGTTTCCACCGAATTTCATCACCGCAGGATTCGGAGTCATTTCTGCGAAAATTTCGTATCTCTGTTGTGGTTTTTGTTTATAAATTCTAGGATTTGCCAAAAGTTCGTCTTCAATTACATTTTTAAGACTTTCTGCAATGTGTTCCCACTCTACTTGGTCTTCTTTAGCAACAGCAACAAAATTAGCAGAGATAAAAATTTTAGCAACAAAAGGATAATTAAAAAGTTCTTGAGCCAAAGGAATTTCAGAAATATCCGAAGTTCTATCTAGCTCTAGCGAACCAGGAATTAAGGTGTAATCTGCCACAAATTTGATAACATTAGGATTTGCGGTAGGTTCTATAAATATTTTTCGCATTTTTTTACTTAAATTTGAGAGTACAAAAATACAGAAAGGAAGTCAGAAGTCAGAAGTTGGAAGTTAGATTTTTTCAATAATAGATATTTTTAAAGTTAGAAGTTGGAAAGTCGGAAATTCAAAAAATTGTAAATCATAAATAAAATGGCATTAATAAGAGAACTTTTAGGAAAAACTCCCAAAATAGGAGAAAACACTTTTTTAGCAGAAACCGCCGTCATTATTGGTGATGTAGAAATGGGCAGAGATTGCAGCATTTGGTATAATGCGGTGATTAGAGGAGATGTACATTACATAAAACTAGGAAATAAAGTAAATGTGCAAGACAATGTAATGTTGCATTGTACTTATGAAAAATTCCCGCTGAATATTGGGAATAATGTTTCTATTGGGCATAACGCTTGTGTACACGGTTGTACCATTCACGATAATGTTTTGATTGGGATGAGTGCAATTGTGATGGATGATTGTGTGGTAGAAAGCAATTCTATTGTAGCAGCAGGAGCTGTAGTAACACAAGGAACGCACATAAAAGCAGGTGAACTTTGGGCAGGAGTTCCTGCAAAAAAAGTGAAAGATGTTTCTCAGCAATTGTTAGAAGGAGAGATTAATAGAATTGCCAATAATTATGTGAAATATTCTTCTTGGTATAAAGAAGAGAAATAGAATTTAAATAAAAACTAATAATGATAATTTTTGGCATAGCAATAATTGGTATTATTCTTCTCGTAATATTTTTTGGAGTATTATTTTTTATGGGAACTGTAGTTTTTGGAGCTGATAAATTGGGCTACAAAAAAACTGCAAAATTTTTAGCACTTTCTTTTTTGAGTATTATTTTATTTGGGGCATTTTTGTTGATTTATGATTTAATTAAAGACAATCAAAAAACAAAAGAAGAAATTACTCAAAATTTATCTTATACTCGTCTTAATTTACTTGATGATTTTGAAATTATCAAACAAAAAGAAGATTGGGATTTAACATATAATCGAACAAATTTTATTTTAAAAATCTCTGATAAAGATTATCAATTGCTAAAAAAGAAATATCCAAATAATAGAGTTAGAGACAGTATAAGTCATAATGATCCTCTTGATTATGATACATTAAGAGTGAAAATTGACAAGAATAAAAATCTATATTTTTACAGAGCACATCATAATTATGACAATTAAAACTTTAGATAAGATGAGAAAAATATTTTTCTTTTTGTTTTTTTCAAATTTTCTGTTTTCACAAAATTATTATGTAAATAAATATTTAGGATTAAATGATTCTTTAGAAAATAACGAGTTGAGAATTTATGTTTCTCATAGTGGAAATACTATAGATTATGATGTTTTTATAATGAAAATTAATAAAAAAAGCAGAACTAAAGCATCATACTACTTTAATGTATATAATGAAGATGTTAAAGAAAAACATCTTCCAACTATGAAGTCTAATGAGATTTGGAAAGAAATTGAAGAAACTCATTTTCTTGAATTAGATTCTAATTTATCAAAAAACATTAGCAAGATAGAGGCATTTTTGGATTCAGGAGATATTTCAATATATTACAAAAATAATGATATTGTAAAGCATTTTTATATTGAAGAACCCAATTATTATATCAAGAATTATATATCAGTAGATGAAATTTCTAAATTGAATAAATTTTTAAAAATAATAGAAAAGTATTATAAAATTAAGTTTTCAACAAACTAAAAATGCAAACCTTCCCCATACTTTCCACAACCAGACTTATCCTTTCTCAGCCTACGGTTGCAGATACAGAAGATGTTATTCTTCAGATGAATTCTACCTCAGAAATTTCTGAAAATACTTTAACATTGCCTTTTCCGTATCATAAGCAACATGCAGATTATTGGTTTCAGATGGCAGAATTTAGCTTCAAGAAAAAAGAAGCCTTTATTTTCGGAATTCGGGAGAAAGAAAATCTCAAATTAATCGGTGCAGTTGGTCTTCATCTGGATGTTGCTCATCATAAAGCCGAAGTAGGTTATTGGCTCGGGAAATCTTTTTGGAATAATGGCTATGTTTCCGAAGCATTACAAGCTGTTCTAAAATTCGGGTTCGAAGAATTAAAACTGAATAAAATTTATGCTTCACATTTTCATCACAATCCTGCCTCTGGTAAAGTTTTAGAGAAAAATGGCTTTGTTTTCGAAGCTGAGCTTAAGCAAGAAATCCTTAAAAATGGAAAGTATTTAGACCTGTTTCGATATGCCTTGTTTAACATAAAATAACATTTTTATCAACTGATAATCAGAGTTTTAAATACCGTTTCCAAGTTTTTTATATCTCGCATTTAACTTTTTGTTTTTTTATCCATCTTACCATAGAATACTAAAAACAAATCACTTTAAGAAAATAAACCCAATTCACATTTTTAAACATTTTTAAAAAAAAGAATGCCCAGAATATTTTTCTGGGCTTCCTTTTTGCTGCCCCCTTAGAATGTAAACTGAAGTGGAAAAGAGGAAACAGCATAGCATTGTGTGCTAATTTTGAATTTTTCTTGACTTTAGATAAACTACCTATGATTTTCTTGATTCCATAAAAACCCTTATTATCAATGTCTCAATAACCATCAGCAGTTCAGCCAATAAGAAAAATCCAAAGAAAAAAAAGAAATATTAAGGTGATTAATATTCGAAGAATTATTCTTCCTTAAACTCAGGTGCAAAATTAGAAACAAAATTTCGAAAACGCATTATGATTTATATCATCTATTAATTTTAATAGATTTTGTAAATTAAAATTGATTTTTTATGCGCCTTTTCCAGCTCTCGCCAGTCGCTTTTTTATAATTTTCTCAAAAAAATTATAAAAAGAGCTCCAACAATGGCTCCATCTGGGGCGTGCCAATATACCGCATCAAACACATCTCTATTTACGATCATTCTAAAGTTCTCCATTCTCCTAACTTAAAAATTCTAAAATTCCCATATCATTATCGAATCATCACTTCAAAAAAAATCACTAATTTTGAAAATAGAATGAATAATAACCTTTTTGATCTCGTAGAAAACACCAGCCGAAATATCTTTCTCACCGGAAAAGCAGGAACAGGTAAAACCACTTTCCTTAATAATTTCGTGAAGAAAACCCACAAAAAACACATTGTAGTAGCACCTACAGGTATTGCTGCCATCAATGCTGGTGGTGTTACCATTCATTCTATGTTTGGGTTTCCGCTCAGAACTTTTATCCCAACTTTAGATAGAATAGATGGAAATCTTGCCATGAACATCCAAGATTTAATGCAGCATTTCCGCTATAGAAAAGATAAACTAAAACTACTTCGCGAGGTAGAAATTATCATTATAGACGAAGTTTCTATGCTGCGAGCAGACGTACTAGATATGATGGATTTTTCTCTGAGACACATCAGAAGAAATCCGAATAAATTTGGTGGTGTACAGATGCTTTTCATAGGAGATTTATACCAGCTTCCACCTGTGGTAAGAGATGAGAATGAATATATTATGAAAAAATATTATCAGTCTCCTTTCTTTTTTGATGCTTTTGCGCTCAAAGAAACCAATCTTCTCACCATAGAATTAACTGAAGTTTTTAGACAAAAAGACGAAGATTTTCTAGAAATTCTCAACGAAATCAGAGATGGTAATCTATCAAAAGAACATTACGAAAAACTCCACGAAAGATATATTCCAGATTTTGAACCAAAAGAAGAAGCCTACGTTTATCTCTCTTCTCATAACAGAATTTCGGATGATATTAATGCCAAAAAACTCAATGAATTGGGTGGTAAATCATACTTCTATAAGGCAAATGTAGTAGGCGATTTCAGAGACAATCAGTTCCCGAATGAAGAAACGTTAGAACTGAAAATTGGAGCGCAGATTATGTTCATCAGAAATGATGCTACTCAAGAAAAAAAATATTTTAACGGAAAACTAGCCGAAGTAGTAGATTTAGATGAGGATGAAATTTGGGTAAGAATAGATGGTGATGATGAAGATTACAAACTAAAAAAAGAAATCTGGGAACAGAAAAAATACACACTTGATACCGAAAAAAACATCAAAGAAGAAGTTTTGGGCAGTTTCGAACAATACCCTATTCGTTTGGCCTGGGCAGTTACGATTCATAAATCTCAAGGTTTAACATTTGATAGATTAATGATAGATGCTGGTAAATCTTTCGCTTCTGGTCAGGTGTACGTTGCGCTTTCTCGTTGCAGAACTTTAGAAGGAATTGTATTGAAATCTAGAATTTCTAGTGATGTGATTTTTAGCGACAAAAGAGTGGCTCAATTTCAAGATTCTACCAATGCTAATGATCAAATTGAAGAGATTTTACATTCTGAAAAGTACGATTATAGCATCCGAAAAGTGCTGAGATATTTAGATACTTCTTGGATGAAACAATCTCTAGAAACTTGGAATAACGCTTCTAAAGAAAGTAAATTTGTAAACCAACAAAATGCCTTTCAATTGTACTTTGCCCTAAAAACTTCGGTGGATAATATGACTGAAATTTACCTGAAATTTGAAAAAATCATTTGGCAAAAAACCAAAAAATTCATTCAAAATCAAGAAAATTGGCAAGAAATAGAATCTAAAGCTGAAGGTGCAGTTAATTTCTTTTTTGGGAAGGTAAAAGAAGAGGTTTTCAAACCTTTTAAAGATTTTTACGCAGAAACCAAAGGTGTAAAAGGAATGAAACAATACAATGATGACACCAGAACTTTTCTAGACGATTTAGAAGAATATCTCAATGATTTAAAAAACGTACATTTGTTAGATAAACCACTTTTTGACCAGAAAAACGACGAAAAAATTTCGGTAAAAGTAGTTAAAATTCCTACCCAAAACATTACGTTACAACTCTTCGAAGAGGGTAAATCTATTGGCGAAATTGCAAAAGAGAGAGGCATTTTGGTGCAAACTGTTTTTGGGCATTTAGGGAAATTTGTAGAAAATGGACAATTAGAAATAGAAAGAATTATTGCCAAAGAATATATACAAGATTTTGAGATTTTCTACAAAACTAAATTCATAGAGAATCCAGAACAATATGAAAGCCTTAATGAATTAAAACGCGAATTGCCTCATATGGAATTTCACGAATTAAGGGTTTTAAGAGATTATTTTAGAGGAAGGTAAAAAACCAAACGGAATCAAACCATTTCAAACAACATCAAAACAACATCAAATAATATAAAAATATGAAAATTGCAATCATCGGAGCTGGAAATATGGGCGTGGCGTTCTCTCGTTCTTTTCTAAAATATGAATTGGTAAAACCACAGAACTTGCAACTCATCATCAGAAGTGAAGAAAAAATCGAAAAAATAAAAAAAGAGTTCCCCCAACTAAAAGTTTCTTTTTTTGAAGAAGCTAATATAGATGATGCAGAGCTCATTATTGTTTCTGTAAAACCTCAGGATTTTCCTTTTGTAGCAGAAAATTTGCCTTTCAAATTCAAAGAAAAGCAGATTATTCTTTCTATAATGGCAGGCGTAAAAATTGAGAAAATTCAAGATTTATTGAACCATAAAAATGTGGTGAGAGCTATGCCTAATTCTCCAACGTTAATCGGTATGGGAATTACAGGATACACCGCAGCAGAAGGCATTACCTTTAACCAAATTATACAAATCGAAAGATTGCTAAACAGTTCTGGCAGAGCAGTTTACTTAGAAGACGAAAATCTTCTAGATGCGGTAACTGCATTAAGTGGAAGCGGACCTGCTTATTTTTATTACTTTGTAGATGCGATGATTAAGGCAGGAATGAAGATGGGAATTAACGAAAATCTATCAAAACTTTTTGTAAAACAAACGATGATTGGGGCGTATCATCTCATCAATAATTCTGATAAAAATCTAGACGAATTGGTGAAAGAAGTGGCTTCAAAAGGTGGAACTACAGAAGCAGCTCTAAAAGTTTTTAATGAAAATTCATTAAAAGAAATTGTAGAAAACGGAATCTTTGCTGCCGAAAATCGTGCTAAAGAATTGAATGGGTAAAAAAAAATAATATATTAAACCGCAAAAGAGACAAAAGCTTTTTGTTGTAAAATATAAAAAAGCAAAAAAAAGTAAAATATCTAGCTTTTTTTACTTTTGAAAAACTATTTTTTAGGTATTTCTTTTGTCTCTTTTGCGGTTTAATTAAGTGTCGCATGAAATTTAAGAAATTTTAATAAAAACCGATAAACCCAAAAACCAATAGCAACACCCATTGTATTCAGAATTACATCGTCTATTTCTGCATAACCTCTTTTGGTAATAAATTGTAAAAACTCTAAAGTACTAATTCCTAAAATAAAAATAGGGAAAAGAAACCTTGCTTTTTTTAACTTTTCAAATACAATTCCTAAAAACCCAAATGGAATAAAAACAACAATATTACCAATAATATTGACGCTAAAATACTTAAAATCATCTACTTGAGTAAACATTTTGTAAATAGTAGTAAAAGGAACAAATTGTACCGTTTTTTCTACGTTTGGAGTTCTACCAAATCCAAAAAACAACCAATATAAAAGCAAAGATGTGTATAAAATAATGAAAATAAAGTACAGTTTTTTAGTCATTTTAGCTCATCATTTCTTGCAATTCTAACCAGCGCATTTCGTGTTCTTCTAGTTGTTCAGAAATTTTTTCTAAATCGGCAGAAAGTGCTGCAATCTTCTCATAATCAGCTTCATTATTGAGTTTTTCTAAAATTTCGGCACGCTTTTTTTCTAATTCTGGCATTTCTTTTTCTATGGTTTCCAGTTCGCGTTGTTCTTTGAAAGAAAGTTTTTTCTTTGCTGGAAGCTGGAAGCTGGGAGCTGGAAGTTTCGATTCTGCAT
>ERZ650312.310-NODE-310-length-26959-cov-53.300996_pt1 | contig 26959 bp, 22 predicted proteins | sample MGYA00376248_ERZ650312 | MGnify/ENA primary metagenome ERZ650312 (study PRJEB26733, sample SAMN07839316) | wastewater metagenome | biome: urban; feature: wastewater treatment plant; material: waste water | place: USA: North Carolina | collected 2016-07-28 ... | reverse complement strand
ACTGGAGTTCAGACGTGTGCTCTTCCGATCTAATACTATTTACTATAAACTTTAAATAATTTTTTTAGAGGAGTTTTTATGAAATTAGTAAAAGTTTTTATAGCGAGTTCATTTTTAGTTGGTTCATTATTTGCTTCAGATTTTATAACTTATGATAAGTTTAGTCAAAAATTAAAAGAAGATGCAAAAAAGTCAGGAATGATGGCAACAACTCAAGAAGTAAAAGATGCATTAAATGCTAAAGATTGGGCTGTTGTTGATGTAAGAACTATGGAAGAGTGGGCAGGAGCTTCTATAAAAGGAAGCTTTAGAGTAGGAAGAGAAGCTCCTGAAAAAGCTTTAGAGAATATTGTTTTAGATGATGATGAAAAGTTTGTAAAAGATAAATTAATTGTAGTTTGTAATACTGCCTCAAGAGCTGCTATTGAAGCACAAGCTTTTAAACAAATGGGATTTAAAACTGTAAAAATTTATGAGATAAATAAGTGGATTGATGAGTGTAATCCTGTGATTACAAAATATAGTGCTGGTGAACACAAAGATGGAACTAAAACAAAATTTGGTAACTATTATGCAGAACATTGCAAAAAATAGATAAAGAAGTAGAATAAATCTCTACTTCTTCTATAGAGAAGTTAAGAATAAAATTCAACAGATTTTGATATGTTTTTAGCTCTTATTTGATCTTTGTTTTTTATAATTTCTCCATCTTCATCAATTCTTATTTTTTGTCTTAGATTGTTTGTTTCTTGTCTCTCTTCTTCTTTTGCTAATAATTTTTCTTCTAGTTTTTTTATTTTATTTTCAAGTATGATAATCTCATCTAAAAGAAGATTTTTTTCTATAATCAAGCCATTTGCTTCATTTTTGATTTGCCCCATACGCTCTTTATAGGCATTTCTCTCTTTTTCAATAATATTGTTAAAATCTTTTAAATTTTTGTTCTCTTGTTCAAGAAGAACAATCTTTTTTACTAAAATAAGATTTTCACTTTTTAGCCTTTCTGAATCTTGCATAGCAAGACGGCTTAGAAGTTCATAGTTCATCAAAAATCCTTTAATAAAGATTAATATTATATTGTTTGACATAATCATATCAAAAAAATAGGTAATTTAGCATAAAACTATATTATGCTAAAATCTTGCAATTTTTTTTCAAGGTTTATGATGATTACAATTGATGTTTTAGTTTTGTTAGATGTTGTTGGTTTAGAAGATAGAGATAAGTTTGAAAAGCATGTAAAAAAAGAGGGTTTTATAAAAGTAGAAAATGAGGATTTTGTCTATACAGGAAACTCTACAACTACAACTTTTGCTACAAAAGCTTATATTTTAGAAGTTTTCAAAAAAGGTTTACAAAAAAGTGGTTTTGAAACTGCTTCTTTGGTTTTTTTATTAAATGAAACACCATATCCACCATATATTTATGATAAAAATACAAATGATTTTGAACTAAGTGAAGTTAAGTAGTAGTGAAAAATATATATGAATTTTTCTCACAGAGAGTGCAAAGCACAAGAAAAAATCTAAAAGATGAAAAAAGTTTAAAAAAGTGTCAGCTTCTAATAGTAAATGATGATTCACAAGCTCAAATAGCTTCAAATATAGTCTCTTTTTTAGGTTTCAAACCATTTGTTTTAGCTGATTTTAGAGCAAATTTTAAAGATGATTTACTCTCTTTTAGCGATGAGTTACAAGATATTACAAAATCTTTACAAGATTTCTACTCATATAAAAAAGAGGATAAAATACTTATTTCTCCTATTAGAACAATATCTTTTCCAATGCCCAAAAAAGAGTGTTTTGCTGAGTTAAAAATTAGTTTTGCTGATAATCTTGATTTATCAGAGTTTAAAGACAAACTTTATAGTTGGGGATACTATTTTGTAGATATTGTTACAAGCTCTGGAGAAGTCTCTTTAAGAGGAGATATTTTTGATATTGCACCACTTGGAAGTGATTTTGGATATAGAGTAAGTTTATTTGACAATGAAGTAGAAAGTATTAGAAAATTTGATATAGAAGATCAAAAATCACAAAAAGAGGAGCTTGATAGTTTTACAATAACTCCTGCATTTTTAGCTTTAAGTCAAGATAATTTTGAAGAGTTAAGCTCTAAAATAGAACTCTCTTCAAGTGATGCTTTTGTAAAAGATATTCACTCTTTGGGATTTTGGTATTTAGATGATTTAGCACACTATTTACCACAAAATATGGATTCATTTATTACACAAGAAGCTCTAAATGAACTAGATGAAGCATATATTTTTGAAGAAAAAAGGCTAAATAAAGATAAGTTTTTAACTATTCCTCAAATATATTCAAGTAAAGAGTATAAAGAGATAAGCCCATCAAATATAAAAGAGTTTATCTCTTTTCATAAAGATAAAAAAATTACGATTATAACTACAAGTGAAGCAAGAGTAAAAGCTCTTGATTTACCACTTGATGATAAAGCAATAAAGTATTATTTTGGTGATGAGATAATAAATCTTTTAGGTAGCAATGAATTAATTATCTCTTTAAATAAAGAGATAAAGAAAAAGAGAAAAAAAAGAGTCAAACTTGTTGTTGATGAGTTGGTTCTTAATGATTTTGTAGTTCATGAAAAACATGGAATTGGAATTTACAAAGGAATTGAGCCAGTTACTATAATGGGTGCAAAAAGAGATTTTGTAGTAATAAATTATCAAGGTGAAGATAGACTTTTAATTCCTGTTGAAAATATTGATACTATTGATAGATATGTTGCAGATGGTGAAAGTTATGCAATAGTTGATAAACTTGGTCGTGGAAGTTTTGCAAAATTAAAAGAGAAGGTAAAAGATAGACTTTTTGAAATAGCAAATGACATTATAAGACTGGCAGCAGCACGTGAGCTTGTAAATGGTATTAAAATAGATATAGATGATTATTTAATAAAAGATTTTCAATCATCTGCTGGGTTTAAATATACAAAGGATCAAACTAGAAGTATAAATGAGATTTTAGCTGATTTAAGTAGTGGAAAAGTTATGGATAGGCTTTTAAGTGGTGATGTTGGTTTTGGGAAAACTGAGGTTGCTATGAATGCCTTACTTGCTGTTATAAATAGTGGATATCAAACAGTTTTTGTATGTCCAACTACACTTTTGGCAACGCAACACTATCACTCAATTTCAAAAAGATTTAAAGAGTTTGGAATAGATGTTTATAAGCTAGATGGAAAAACTAGTACAAAAGAGAAAAATATTATAAAAAGTGGATTAGAAGATGGCTCTATAAAACTGGTAATTGGAACGCACTCTTTGCTTGATGTAAAAACTTCTAATCTTGCACTTGTGATAATTGATGAAGAGCATAAATTTGGTGTAAAACAAAAAGAGAAACTAAAAGCTTTAAGAGAAGATGTACATATTTTTTCTATGAGTGCAACACCAATTCCAAGAACTTTAAATCTTGCACTATCAAAACTAAAAGGAATGAGTAGCTTGCTTACACCTCCAAGTGAGAGATTGGGTGTGAGAACTTTTGTAAAAGAGTATAGTGATGCTTTAATCAAAGAGGTTATATTAAGAGAAAAAAGAAGAGGTGGACAACTTTTTTATGTTCACAATAACATAGCCTCTATTGAAGCTAAGAAAAAAGATTTACTCCAAATTGTCCCAAATATAAAAATAGAGATTATTCACTCTCAAATAAAAGCAGATGCAACAGAAAAAATAATTGAAGCTTTTGAAAACAAAGAGTTTGATATTTTACTTGCAACCTCTATTGTAGAAAGTGGAATTCACCTACCAAATGCAAACTCAATAATAATTGATGGAGCAGATAGATTTGGAATTGCTGATTTGCATCAACTAAGAGGAAGAGTTGGACGAAGTAACAAAGAGGGATTTTGTTACTATGTAGTTGAAGATAAGAGCAAAATAACACCTGAAGCTATAAAAAGATTAGTTGCACTAGAGTCAAACTCATATTTAGGAAGTGGAACAGCACTTGCTCATCAAGATTTGGAAATAAGAGGTGGTGGAAATATTATTGGTGCTGAGCAAAGTGGACATATAAAACAGATTGGTTATGGTCTGTATCTTAAAATGCTTGAAGATACTTTGGCAGTTTTAAGTGGAGAAACAAAAACTTCAGAGCAAAATATTGATATAAAACTAGCAATTTCTGCATATATTAGTGAAGATTATATAAGTGAAGATAGAATAAGACTTGAACTTTATAGAAGGCTAAGTAAAGCTGTGAGTAAAGAGACTTTATATGAGATTGAAGAAGAGATGGAAGATAGATTTGGAAAACTAGATATTCCAACAAAACAGTTTTTAGAGTTAATTTTAATAAAAATTTTAGCTATTGCTAAAGGAATAAATCAAATAAGCTCTTATGAGATGAATATAACTTTTGTAAAAACTGATGGAGTAAAAGAGACAATAAAATCAAGAAGCAAAGATGATGACGATATTATAAGTGCGACTTTGGAGTATTTAAGAAAGTAAAATGATAAATTTACTTTACATTTTTTATAAAAAACTCTATAATGATAAGTAAATTTATCATAAAAGTTGAAAAATGGAAAAAATATATGTAAATATAGATGATACAAATGTTGGTGAGTTATTTTTTGAAAAAGATAAAAATCAATATGGATTTAATTATTTGAAAAATTATAAACCAATCTCTTTGATTATGCCTTATAAAAGCTCCTCTTATATTTGGAAATATAAACTTCATCCAATTTTTGATATGAATATGCCAGAAGGTTATCTTTTTGAACTTTTTAAAAACTATTTAACAAAAGAGTATGGATATATTGATGATTTTTTAGTTTTTTCTCATATTTGTTCAAATATTCAAAGTAGATTAACATACAAAAGTGAGTTTGAAAAAAAAGAGTTTTTCTCTTTTGATTTAAATGAAGTTATGCAAAATGATACACAAGAGACATTTTACAAAATTGTTACAACTTTTTTGGATAAAAATGCAATCTCAGGAATTCAGCCAAAATCTTTGGCAATTTTAGAAGATAAAGAGAGTCTAATCTCAAAAGAGTACATAATAAAAACTTGGGCGGATGAATATCCACAACTTGCGCTAAATGAGTATTTTTGTCTAAAAGCTATTCTTAAAACAGATGTAAAAATCCCAAATATAAAAGTTTCTAAAAATGGCAAATTTTTATTGGTAGAGCGATTTAATTATGATAAACAAACTGATAGTTTTTTGGGCTTTGAAGAGATACTTTGTCTGCTTGGAAAAAATAAAGATGAAAAATATAGTGGAAGTTATGAACAAATATCAAAAGTGATTTATAGTGTAAGTACTCAAAAACTTGAAGATATGAAAAGCTTTTATAAACTAATAATCATGAATTATTTGCTTAAAAATGGTGATGCTCATCTTAAAAATTTTGGAATACTTTATAGTAGTGATTTTTCACAAATTTTCTTTGCACCAGCTTATGATGTGGTAAATACAGTTGTATATTTCCACAAAGATAGACCAGCTTTAAGTATGTTTGGAAAAAAAGTTTGGTTTGGGAAAAAAGAGCTTGTTAAGTTTGGAATACAAAACTGTTATTTAAATGAAAATGAAGCAAATGAAATATATGAACTTTGTATAAAAGCTTTGAAAAACTCTATATTTGAGCTTGAAGAGTATTTGAAAAATGATAAAAGTTTTGAAGAGATTGGAACAAAGATGTTAAATATTTGGAAGTTATCACTTGATGAAAAAACATATAAGGAGATACCAAATGAAACTATATGAAATAGGGCAAAAAATTAGAATTTTAAGAGAAGAAAAAAAACTAACTCAAGAAGAACTTGCAAATATTTGTGGAATAAGTAGAGTAACTTTAGGCAAAGTTGAAAAGGGTGAACTTGGAAATACAAGTGTTAAAACTCTTGATTTGATTTTAGATAGTTTAGGTTTTGAAATAGAGTTTAAAACCAAACAAAATTTTGGACTTCCTAGTTTGGATGAGTTGTAAAATGGAGATTTTATGCAAGATTTAAAATTTAGAGTATTAAAAAAAGATGATATAAAAGCAGTTGTAGAACTAATAAACAAAGCATATAGAGAAAACAATCCAAACTCTTGGACAAGTGAAGCTCACTTGCTTAGTGGAATTAGAGTAAATGAAGATATGCTAAATGAGATTTTAGAGAATAAAAATATAGTTACATATATAGCTTTATTAGATGAAAAAATTGTAGCAACAATTCAAACAAAGCTAGAAGATGAAGATATACATATTGGGCTTTTTGCAGTTCATCCAGATTTTCAAAGCTTTGGAGTAGGGAAAAAGCTTTTAGCTTTTGCAGAAGAGAGTGCAAAAAAACTTTGGAAAAAATCTAGTTTTGTAATGGAAGTAATATCAAATAGAGTTGAGCTAAAAGAGTATTACAATAGAAGAGGTTATAAAGATACAGAGACTTTTATAGAGTTTCCAAAATCAAAGCATTGGTTACCACTTGTAGATGAAGAGTTAAAACTTTTGGTTTTGAGAAAAGAAATTTTAAGGTAGATAAAATTGTTTAAAATATTTTTAATTATTTCAATACTATTTTTAAACTCTTTAGCAAATGATATAAAAACTATTGAGTATAAAGGCGATATAGATTTAGTTTTAGGCGATTTTTCTAAATCAAACCTTGATACTATATGTGGTTTTTCATATCCAGAGATTTATAAAATTTGGAAAAAAAATCCAACTTTTACTTCTAAAGATATAGAAAATTGTAGTGAATTATTAAAAGAGTATTCACAAAGCTTAGGTTTTTATAGAGCTAAAATTGATTACGAGATTAAAAATGATATTGCGACAATAAATATATTTAGAAATGAAGCAATAAAAGTTTCATCTATAAAAGTAGAAGATGAGTATAAAAAATTTGTAAATTTTACAAAAGATGAGGTTTTTATATCTTCAAAATTTAGTGAATCAAAAAAAAATATAAGAAAATATTTAAATGAAAATGGCTATGCAAAAGCAGATATAAATGCCAAAGCTTATGTAAATTTAGATGAGTACAAAGTTGAGTTAATTTACATAATAACAAAAAACAAGCTTCAATATTTTGGTGATATCAATATTCAAAATAGTGCAAATCTTAGTCAAGAGCTTTTACAAAAGCATATAGAGTTTAAAAAAGGAGATATTTATAATTCTAGACTTCTTGATAAAACTTATGAAAATCTATATAACTTTGGGATTTATAAAACTATTATAGTTGAACCAAATTTTAATTCAAATAGTGATTTTATTCCTGTAAATATAAAATTAGAAGAGGGCTTTTTTAAAGAAAACAGTTTTGGGTTTGGTTATGACACTGATAAAAAATTTAGATTTAAAGCTCAACATAAAAATGAGAATTTTTTAGGAGATTTAAAACAGTTTACTGTTGGAACAAAGGTAAATAGTGAAGGTTATGAACTTTATAATAATATCTTTGATCCATATTTTATAAAAGATAATATCTCTTTAAATAATGATATTTCGTATGAAAATATGGACTATACAAGTTATTCTCAAAAGAAGATAGAAAATAAATTAACTTTTTCAAAAGAGATTTTCACTTTACCAAATAGTGTTGGATTTTTAGCTGAGCACTCTACGATTAAATCAGATTTAAAAGAGTACAAAAGTGGAACTTATCTTTTAAACTCTTTGTTTTATGAGATTAAATTAGATAGAAGAGATGATAGTTTAAATCCTAAAGATGGATATTTTTTATCTTTTTATATTGAAGATGGATCAAAATTTATAGGAAGTGAGTATGATTATTTAAAAACTGTTTCTGATTTAAAATATATTAAAACTTTTGATAATCTTACTGCTTCTTTTAAAACAAAAATAGGTACTCTTGATAGAGATTTGCCTATTTTTAAACACTTTTTTGCTGGAGGTGCATATAGTAATAGAGGTTATGCTTACGAAAAAGTTGGTGTAAAAGATAGTGATGATAATCCATATGGTGGGCTTAGTATGATAGATAGTAGTTTGGAATTTGAGTATAATATTTATAAAAATATTGGTATTGTTACTTTTTTTGACTCTACAATGCTTAGTTTAGAGTCAAATAATTTTAATGATAAATTTTACAACTCTTTTGGTTTTGGTGCTAGATATTATACTCCAATTGGTCCATTTAGAGTTGATTTTGGTTTTCCAAAAGATGATGGTGGATTTGTATTTCATATAGGAATAGGGCAAGTATTTTGATAATTTTAAGAGCTTTAAAATATCTATTTTTTACAATAATATCTTTATGTTTAGTAGCATTTTTATATCTTATTACATCAAAAGATGTGACACAAAAAATATTTAACTATCTTAGTGTTGAATTTCCTATAAAATATAGCAAAGTAGATGGAAGCATCTATGAAGGTATTAAAATATATGATTTAAACTACGATGATATGATAAAAGCAAAAACTATATATCTAAAACCAAATATTATTTCGCTTTTAGTAAAAGAGATAAATATATCTCTTTTAAAAGTAGAAAATATAACAATAGAAGATAAATTAATCTCATTCATAAAAGAGAGTAGTGAAACTCAAAATGAAAATAGTAGTTTTGAATTTCCTTTTTCTTTAGTCATAAAAAATCTTGAACTCTCAATGTATGATTTTTCATACGAAAATCAAAAAATAGATGAGATAGTTTTAAATGCTAAAAATATAAACTCAAATCTAAAAGATAAAATAAGTGCCATTCTATTTGCAAAAATCAAATCAAATTTAGCAAATATTGAAGCAAATATGCAAATAGAAAATAATATATATAAACTTAACTCAAATATTGATTTAAAAGAGTATGCAAAATCAAAAATCAATTTAGATGCAACTGGAGATTTAGAAAAAGTTAGTTTCTCTATAAAAAGTGATGATTTAAAAGTTTTAAATTTAAAAGAGAATATTGATATAAAAGATATAAAACTTATAGGAAATTATGATATTAAAAATTCAAATCTTGATATTTCAACTTTAACATCTAACTTAAATTATGAACAAATTTTTACAAAGCTAGATGCAAAAGCCAATCTTTTAAATAATGATTTAGATAGTTTAAAATTTCAAGCAAATTTTTACACAACTATAAAAAAGAGTATTTATAAATCTTTAGAAAAAGATTTAAATATAAAATCAAATTTTGTAGGGGATTTAAAACATATAGAATTTAAAAATATTTTAGAATCAAACTCTATAAAAATAGATGATTTTCTCTTAAAAATAGATAGTTCAAATTTAAATGGAGTTGCAAAAATAGATAATAAAAATATAGAGATTGTTTCTAATTTTGATATTTTTACTAATTATGCAAATAAAAAATCGAATTTGGATTTAAAGTTAAATTTAGATGATTTTGAAAATTTATCTTTAAATTCAAAATCTGTTATTGAAAGTTTGAAATACGAAAATTTTAATTTAAAAGAGTTGGGAAATATTAATATAAACTCTAGTTACAAAAAAAACTTTTTGAATATGGATTTAAACTCAAAGTATATAAATATGAATTTAAATACAAAAAATCTCAAAAAAATTATGTTTGATTTTAATATAAAAAATTTAAATCCAAACAATATTTATAAATTAGATAAAAATATAAAAATTTCAAAGATAAGCTCAAATATAAAAGGAGAGTTTGAAGATAACCTTACTTTAAAATCAAATACTATTTTAAATGATAGTTTTAATATAGATGTTGAAGTAAAAAATAAAAATAGTAATCTTGAAGCAAAGTTTGAAAATATCTCTTTTAAATCAATTTTAAATAAAAATTCTGAAGCTTTAAATATAAAAACAGATATAAAAGAGCTTAATTTATTTGAAAAAGAGTTAAAAAAGATTTTAGAAATTCCAGATTTAAATCTTTTTGGTTTGGCAAATATTAATTTAGAGATATTAAAAAATCGAGTTAATTTTGATATTTTAACTCCTAAAATTTCTTTTCTTAATCAAAATATAGAAAATATAGATATAAAAGGAAATTTTGAAGAGGAGAGAGTTCTTTTTGATAAGATAGATTTTCATATAAATAAGATATATGATATAAATTTTAATAAAAAATTTACACTTTTAAAAAAGGCTTTTTTTAATATATCAAATTTTTCTTCAAACTTTGAGTTTGAAAATATAACTATAAATAGTTCAAAAGATAAGAAAGATTTGATTTTAAATATAACTACAAAAGATTTCTTTGTAGAGCACCTTTTGTATGGAAAAGGATTTATAAATTCTAATGTGGATATTAATATTAACGAAAATAGTAAAATCTATATATCTGGCTTTGTAAATCCAAATAAATTAGTAAGTTCTTATAATATTCCAGCTTTAAATATTAGTAACGATAGAGATATAATTATTGTAAGTAGTGGAGATAATGAGATAAAAAAAGATTTTTTTACCAAAAATATTGCACTTGATTTAAAAATTATCTCAAAAGAGATTAAATATATTACAAAAAATATAGAACTAAAACTAGATGCTGATTTACAAATCAAAAAAGAGTTTGAAGAAGATTTAAGAATTTTTGGAAGAGTTTCAAATATAAATGGAGTTTTTAGTCAACTTGGAAAAACATATAAAATAGAGAATTCAAATTTACAATTTAGAGGTTTAGAAACTATAAATCCTATTTTGGATATTAAAGCAAATACAAAAATTGATAATGTAGAGATTTTTATTGATATTACAGGTAATATGGAAAACCCTAGATTAAACTTAAAATCAAATCCATCTATGAACTCAAAAGATATTTTATCTTATTTGATTTTTGGAACAAAATTTTCAAATAGTTCGATGAATGAACAAAATAAAGAGGCACAAGCTTCTTTATTTATATTAAATGAGTTATCAAAAGATTATGTAAAAGAGTTAGGAATTGATATATTACACTTTGATTATGATCCAAAAACTCAATATATAGAGACAACAGTTGGTAAAAAAATAGGTGAAAAAAATCAAATTATAATTAAAAACAAAGCTACAAATGGAGAGTTGATTTTTTTAAGAGAGCTTACAAAACTTTGGAATTTACAGTTGGGTCTTATGGAAAAGACCCAAAGTATAGATTTGATTTATAAAAAAAGGTATTAAAATTCCATACTATTTCCATCTGGAGATGTTTGGTCTATAATGATTTGAGAATCTATATCAGGAAGTGGTGATATATCTGTATAAAGTTCTTCTTTACCCATAAATTCGCCACTATAAACATTGTTTGGTTTTGTAAAAGTTCTTGGTATTTCAGGATGAATTTCAAGATATTTTTTGAAAAAATATGAAAATGCTGGAGCTGCTATTGTGCTTCCTGTTTCTGCTCTTCTCATTGGTGTATTATTATCATTTCCAAACCAAACAATAGTTTGAATAGATGGAGAATAACCACAAAACCAAGCATCTATATTATCATTAGTTGTACCTGTTTTTCCAGCTAGTTCTATACCATCAACTGCTGCTCTTCTTCCTGTTCCTTTTGTTACAACATCTTTTAAAATTGAAGTTATTAAATATGATTGCTCAGGAGGATTAAGCTCTTTTCTTTGAGGTTCAAAAGTTACACTTTTTCCATCTTTATTTACAATTTGTTCCACAATATATGGTTTTACTTGTACTCCATTGTTTGAAAAAATTGTATAAGCTTGACTAAACTCTATTAAATTTACACTCATTGAACCTAAAGTTACAGATAAGTTATCAACTATATCTTTAAATCCATATCTTTTTAAATCATCTGTAGTAGTATTTACTCCAACATCTGTTACTAAGTTTAGTGTTGATAAATTTCTTGATTGCACAAGAGAGTCTCTAAGACTTACAATTCCTTGAAAATTTCCACCATAATTTTTTGGTTGCCATTTCTTTTGTTGCCCATTAACAGTATATGTATATGTTCTTCCTATATCAAAAAGCTGACTAGCTGGATTATAACCTTCATTTAAAGCAGTTTGATATAAAAATGGTTTTATTGCACTTCCTGCTTGTCTTTTTGATTGGAAAGCTCTGTTAAATACTGATTGATTATAATCAACTCCACCAACCATTGCCAAAATTCTTCCAGTGCTACTTTCTAAAGTAAGCATTGCTGCATTTAGCTCTTTTGTAAAAGCGTCATTATCTGGATTTTTTGAACCATCTCTTATATTTTTATCTCTTTGCATAGCTTCATCGTATGCTTTTTTTATAGCAGCATTTGCAATTTCTTGAGTCTCTAAATCTATTGTTAAATATACTTTGTATCCACCATATAAAATATCAGGAATATCATTTACAAGCTCACTAACAGCATAATCAATAGCATATGGAGCTATATTTTGAGTTAAAGTCTGGTTATAAATAGTTGGAGTTTCGTTTATTGACTCTTCAAACTGTTCATTATTAATCCAACCTAAAGTATGCATTCTTGTTATAACTTGATTTGCCCTTGCAAGTGAAACTTGAAGATTTTTTGTTGGGTCATAAAAACTAGGAGCTCTTGGAAGTCCAACTAAAATAGCTATCTCTTTTAAAGTTAATTCATATAGATTCTTTTTAAAATAACCTTTTGCAGCAGTTTTTACACCATAATAACCATGTCCAAAATATACATGATTTAAATATCTCTCTAAAATCTCCTCTTTTGTAAGAACTGTTTCAAGTCGTATAGCCAATAAAGCCTCTTTTACTTTTCTTATAATCTTTTTTTCTCTACTTAAAAGTAAAACTTTTATAAGTTGCTGAGTAAGAGTACTAGCTCCTTCGCTATATCCACCTGATTGAATATTTTTTATAACAGCTCTGCTAATTGCATCTGGATTTACTCCAAAATGTTCAAAAAACTGTGTATCTTCAATAGCAACAAGTCCTTCTATTACACGTGCTGGAATATCGTCATAGTTTACATACTCTCTATTTTCATCTTTAAAAGTATTTGCCAAAAGTTTCCCATTTTTATCAAAAAATTGTGTACTTTGTTTTGGATTGTAGTTTACAACACTATCAATATCATCTTTTATCTCTTGATATAAATCGTATAGATATACAAAAGTAATAGCTCCAACAATTACTCCTAAAAATATTATCGCTTTTGTTAAAAATTTTAACATCTTTTAATTCCTAAATTTTTTGTTTTTAAAGCTTGAGTTTAAAAGCTTTTTCGTATATTCATTTTGTGGGTTATTTAAAACTTCTTGAGTTTTCCCAAATTCAACAACATATCCATTTTTTATAATAACAATATCATCACAAATATCTTTGATTGATTCAATATCGTGAGTTACAAAAAGTATATTAATATTTAGCTTATCTTTTAAATCTTTTACAATATTTATAATATTTGTTTTATTTTCAAAATCAAGTGCAGTTGTTGGTTCATCAAGTAAAAGAAGTTTTATATCACGGCTTAGAGCTATTGCAATTACAACTCTTTGCGTTTGTCCACCACTTATTTGTGAAGGATATTTTTCTAAAATTTCTAAAGGTAAATCTAAAAGTTTAAAAACCTCTTCTTTTTTTTCATCACTACAGAAAATCTGATTTTTTATCTTTGTCATAGATGATAATGATGTAAAAGGATTTTGAGGAATAAACCCAATCGTATCAAAACTCAATTCAAAATCACTACTTATATTTTTCTTTACTTCTAGTGAACTAGATAGGAGATTTAAGATAGCTTTTAGTGTAAGTGATTTTCCACTTCCACTCTCTCCTATTAGAGCTGTTGAACTTTTTATAGTAAAAGCAATATCAACTAAGCTTTTATTATTGAAACTAATTTTTAACTCTTTTATATCTATCAAATTAGTGGTTCATCCATCTCTTTTGGTATATCAAGTCCCATAAGTTTTAAAACTGTTGGCGCAATGTTATTTAAACTTCCCTCTTTTACTTTTGTAATATTAGGAGCAATCACAAAACAGTAAACATCTCCAACTGTATGATTTGTAAGAGTATTTCCATTTTCATCTTTCATCATCTCACAATTTCCATGGTCAGATGTTAATACTATATTATAGTTCTCTTTTTTTGCCTCTTCTAAAATAAGTCCAAGTTCATAATCAACAGCTTCAACAGCTTTTATAGCTGCTTCATAAACTCCAGTATGACCAACCATATCACCGTTTGCAAAATTTACAACAATAAAATCAGTTTGATTTTTCATAGCAGTTCTTACAGCTTCTCCTACTTTTGGAGCTGACATTTGGGGTTGTAAATCATAAGTTGCAACATTTGGTGAAGGTATTAAAACTCTTGTTTCATTTAAAAATGGCTCTTCAACTCCACCATTAAAGAAAAATGTTACATGAGCATATTTTTCAGTTTCTGCTGTATGAAGTTGAGATAAACCAGCATCTGAAATAACTTGTGCTAAAGTATTTGTTGGATTATCTTTTTCAAATATTACAGGAATTGGAATATTTTTATCATACTGAGTCATACTTGCAATTTGAACATTTAATGTTTTTTTCTCAAACTCTTTAAAATCATTTTTCGCAAATACACTTGAAAGCTCTCTTGCTCTATCGCTTCTAAAATTGCAAAAAATAACTCCATCACCATCTTTAATTCCATCATAACCATCTAGCGCAGTTGGAATTAAAAACTCATCAAATATCTCATTTTTGTAAGAGTTATCTATAAAATCTAAAATATTATCTTTGGTTTTAGGAGTTGCATTTGCAATTGCATTATAAGCAAGTTCTACTCTATCCCATCTATTATCTCTATCCATTCCATAATATCTTCCACCAATTGTTGCAATTTTTATATTCTCATTGCAAATATTTATAACTTTTTCAATATAGATTTTTGCGCAATCAGGAGCAACATCTCTTCCATCAGTTATAAGGTGAAGCCAAACTTTTTTATTTTTATTTTGGGCTATTTTTGCTAAGGCAATAATGTGATCAATATGAGAGTGAACCCCTCCATCACTAGCAAGTCCAATTAGATGAATATTGTTTGATTTTTCAATTGTATTTTTTACAATAACATTATCTTTAAGTGTATCATTTTTGATAGCTAAATGTATTTTTACTAAATCTTGATATAAAACTCTTCCACTTCCAATAGTCATATGTCCAACTTCACTATTTCCCATTTGATTATCTGGTAATCCAACATACTCTCCATAGGTGTGGATTAAGCTATAAGGTACATTTGAAAAAAGATAATCATATGTTGGTTTTTTTGCATTACAAAAGGCATTGAAATTGCAAGAACTATTGTGTCCAATACCATCTGTTATAATTAAAACTGTTTTTTTACTCATTTTGTTTAAACCTTTTAAAAACTTAAATATTATATAATCTCACAATATTTTATCAAATCTAAGGTTTAATTTTGTTTTATTGGCTCTACAGACATTTAGAAATAAACATTTTTCAATATATTTCAGTTCGTGCAGGAATTAGCTTCTTTTTAGCTTTTGTTTTTACAATGTATCTAATGCCAAAATTTATAAGTTGGGCAAAAAGTAAAAAAGCTTCACAACCTATCTATGAACTAGCACCACAAGCACATCAAGCAAAAGCAGGAACTCCTACTATGGGTGGAGTTGTCTTTATATTTTCCACAATTATTGCAACAATTCTAACAGCAAAATTAAACAACTTTTATATCGTTGGAGGGCTTTTGACTCTTGCTTTGTTCTCATTAATTGGTATAAAAGATGATTTATCAAAAATTTTAAAAGCAAAAAATAGTGCAGGGCTTAGTGCAAGAATGAAACTTTTTTTACAGTTTATAAGTGCTGGATTTGTTGTAGCACTACTATTTTATCTTGGACATACGAGCGATTTGTATATACCATTTTACAAATTTCCTATATTTGAAATGGGAATTTTAGCTATTGTGTTTTGGATGTTTATAATTGTTGGTTCTTCAAATGCTGTAAATCTTACAGATGGTCTTGATGGTTTAGCAACTGTTCCATCAATACTAGCATTTTCTACTTTGTCAATTTTGGTTTATGTTGTTGGACATATTGGTTTTGCTAACTATTTATTAATGCCAAATATTAGTATAGCTGGAGAGTTAGCAATTATGGGAGCTGCAATTATTGGTGCTTTAATTGGGTTTTTGTGGTTTAATGCTTATCCCGCAGAAGTTTTTATGGGAGATAGTGGTTCTTTACCTTTAGGTGCATTTATGGGATATTTAGCAATTGTTGCAAAATCTGAAATTTTACTTATAGCTATTGGATTTATCTTTGTTTTAGAGACCGTTTCCGTTATGTTACAAGTTGGTTCATATAAATTAAGACAAAAAAGAGTTTTTTTAATGGCTCCTATTCATCACCATTTTGAACAAAAAGGTTGGAAAGAGAATAAAATAATTGTGCGATTTTGGATAATATCTTTTATGGCAAATCTTGTTGCACTATTAAGTTTAAAGTTGAGATAAAAATGCAAAATTTAAGAATCTTAGGAAAAGGTAAAACAGCACTTGCTTTGAAAAAAAGATTTCCAGATGCTACTTTATATGATGATAATGATTTAGAATCTTTTGATAAAAATTCAAATGATTTAACTATTGTAAGCCCTGGAATGCCTCCACATAATAAACTTGTACTTTCTTCAAAAAATATTATTAGTGATTATGATCTATTTTATGATGAAATGCCTTTTACTATTTGGATTAGTGGAACAAATGGAAAAACTACAACAACACAAATGTGTCAATATCTGCTTGAGAAATTTGATTCTTGTTATGGTGGAAATATTGGTGTACCTTTAAGTGGATTAAATAAAGATAAGAAAATTTGGATACTTGAAACATCATCATTTACACTTCACTATACAAATAAAGCAAAACCAAATATCTATATTCTTTTACCAATAACAGAAGATCATATAACTTGGCATGGAAGTTTTGATGAATATAAAAAAGCAAAATTAAAACCTTTAGAACTTATGAATGAAACAGATATTGCTATTATCCCAGCTTTATATAAAGATTTCAAAACATCTGCATATACAATTTATTATAATTCAAGTGATGATTTATGTAATCATTTTAAAATTGATAAGAGTAAAATAAAGTTCAATGAACCATTCTTACTGGATGCTATAATGGCAATGGTTTCAAGAAAGATAATTTTTGGTGATGTAGATTATGATTTAATAAACTCTTATAAGATTGATAAACACAAAGTTGAAGAGTTTAGAGATATTAAAAATAGATTATGGATTGATGATAGTAAAGCTACAAATTATGATGCAACAATAAATGCATTAGTTCCATATAAAGATAAAAACATACATATTATTATTGGTGGTGATGATAAGGGTGCAAGTTTAAAACCTCTTTTTGAAAATATAAAAAATTTAGATATTGTTATTTATGCAATAGGTAGTAATACTCAAAGAGTTTTAAATTACTGCGAAGAGTTCAAAATATCTTGTGTTAAGTGTGAATATTTAGAAGAAGCAGTTAAAAATATAGATAAAAATCTAAAAGAAAATAGTATAGGAATACTTTCTCCAGCTGCAGCATCTCTTGATCAATTTAAATCTTATGCTCATAGAGGAGATGAATTTAAAAAGTTTGTGAGAAATTTAAGTTAATATTAATAAATTCAACTGTATAATCTCACTCCAATTTGAAGTGGCTCGATAGCTCAGTCGGTAGAGCAAAGGATTGAAAATCCTTGTGTCGACAGTTCGATTCTGTCTCGAGCCACCATTTTGATTTTATGGATGCTGGTGTAGCTCAGTTGGCTAGAGCAGCTGATTTGTAATCAGCAGGTCGGGGGTTCGACTCCCTTCACCAGCTCCATTTTTTTAGTCGTGCGTAAGTTTAAAAAAACAGCGCTTGACCAGAGCAATAATTTTTATATGGTGAGGTTGGAGAGTGGTCAAATCCTGCGGACTGTAAATCCGCCGCCTACGGCTTCGAAGGTTCAAATCCTTCTCTCACCACCACGCAAATGTTGCGGGAGTAGCTCAGTTGGCTAGAGCTTCTGCCTTCCAAGCAGACTGTCGCGAGTTCGAGTCTCGTCTCCCGCTCCATTTTTATTGATTACTGGGAGCTGAGTTATAATTGCACATTATTTTTTATAACTCTACAATTTATACTCCCAATTAATTTAATTTTTAGTATTTTATTAATATAATACTCATCACAATTTGTGAAAACAAATCCCCTCTGAATAGAGAAGCCCTTATTGGCTTATCTACTCAGAGGGCAATTAAGCAAAATAAAATAAATTTAGAAGGGGAAATCCTATGGCAAAAGAAAAGTTTTCAAGAAATAAACCGCACGTAAATATCGGTACAATCGGTCACGTTGACCACGGTAAAACTACTACAACTGCTGCAATTTCAGCTGTATTAGCTTTAAAATATGGTGGAGAGATGAGAGATTACGATCAAATCGATAATGCTCCAGAAGAGAGAGAAAGAGGAATTACTATTGCTACTTCTCATATTGAGTATGAAACAGCTAAAAGACACTATGCGCACGTAGATTGTCCAGGTCACGCCGATTATGTTAAAAACATGATTACAGGTGCTGCTCAAATGGATGGAGCTATTTTAGTTATCGCTTCAACTGATGGTCCAATGGCACAAACTAGAGAGCATATCCTACTTTCTAAACAAGTTGGAGTTCCATATATAGTTGTATTCTTAAATAAAGAAGATCAATTAGATCCATCTGATAAAGATGAGATGATAGAGTTAGTTGAATTGGAAATTAGAGAGTTACTTTCTACTTATGATTTCCCAGGTGATGATACTCCAATCATTGCTGGTTCAGCATTTAAAGCATTAGAAGAAGCAAAAGCTGGTACAGTTGGACCATGGGGAGAAAAAATCGTTGCATTAATGGATGCAGTTGATGAGTATATCCCAACTCCAGAAAGAGATACAGAAAAACCATTCTTAATGCCTGTTGAAGATGTATTCTCAATTTCAGGAAGAGGAACAGTTGTTACTGGAAGAATTGAGCTTGGAACTATTAAAGTTGGTGAAGAGATCGAAATCGTTGGATTTGGAGATACTAGAAAAACTACAGTTACTGGTGTTGAAATGTTTAGAAAAGAGATGGATCAAGGTCAAGCTGGAGACAACTGTGGAGTTCTTTTAAGAGGTGTTAAAAAAGAAGAGGTTGAAAGAGGACAAGTTCTTTGTAAGCCAGGAACAATTAAACCTCATACAGAATTTAAATGTGAAGTTTATATTCTTTCAAAAGAAGAAGGTGGAAGACATACTCCATTCTTTAGTGGATATAGACCACAATTCTATGTTAGAACAACAGACGTTACAGGTTCTTGTGTATTAAATGAAGGTACTGAAATGGTTATACCAGGTGATAATGTTGAGATGACTGTTACTTTAGTTGCTCCAATTGCTCTTGAAAAAGGAACAAAGTTCGCTATTAGAGAAGGTGGAAGAACTGTTGGTGCTGGAGTTATTTCAGAAATCATCAAATAAGGATTCTTAATGGCAGCAATAAGAATTAAAATAGGATTAAAATGCCAAGAGAGTGGAGATATTAACTACACTACTTGGAAAAATCCAAAAACTCATACTGAAAAGTTTGAAGTTAGAAAATATTGTCCAAGATTGAAAAAACACACTACTCATAAAGAAGTGAAGTTAAAATCTTAAGAACAATTTTGCTTGAGAGAGATTTCTCTCAAGCTTTTGTAGGCTAGTAGCTCCAATGGTAGAGCATCGGATTCCAAATCCGAGTGCTGGGGGTTCGAGTCCCTCCTGGCCTGCCACTATTAAAGTTTTTTAAAGAGATTTTATTAAAATTTTTTTAAAAAATTTAGATTTAAAGTTTAAAATGGAGAAAGATATGAGCAAGGCTAGTAACTATATAAATAATGTAAAATCAGAATTAGCTAAGGTTATATTTCCAGTAAAATCACAAATAAGAACGGCTTATATATCTGTATTTATTGTTGTTACAGTAATAGCTTTGTATCTTGCTATGATTGATGGAGCAATGTCTTTTACTCTATCTTCAGTAATTAAATAAGGAATAAAAAATGGCACATAAATGGTATGCAATTCAGACATATTCAGGAAGCGAATTATCTGTTAAAAAAGCTATGTTAAAACTAGCAGATGAGATGGCTGATGATAGAATTGCTGAAGTATTAGTACCAACTGAAGATTTAATTGAAGTAAAAAAAGGTAAAAAAACTATTATAGAAAGACCTTTGTATCCTGCATATGCTTTTGCAAAAATTGATTTGGATACTGCTTTATGGCATAGAATACAATCAATGCCAAAAGTTGGAAGATTTATTGGTGAGTCTAAAAAACCAACAGCTTTAAGTGATAAAGATATAAATCTTATTTTAGAAAAAGCAAAAAATAAAGCAGCTGCAAAACCTAAAATCTCTTTTGATGAAGGAGAGATGGTAAGAATAAATGAGGGACCATTTGCAAACTTCAATGGAATAGTTGAAAGTTTTGATTTAGTTTCTGGATTATTAAAATTGAATGTATCTATATTTGGAAGAAATACTCCAGTTGAAATCTCTTATACACAAGTTGAGAGAATAGTTTAAATTTTTAATTTAGGCATTAGGCAAAGAAACTTGCTTCAACTTAGTTTTTTTGCCTAATGTCTAATCATTAAAATCATTATAATTTTTAAAGGAATAGCAATATGGCTAAAAAAGTTCAAGGATATTTAAAATTACAAATACCTGCAGGTGCAGCAAACCCATCACCTCCAGTTGGACCAGCTCTTGGGCAAAGAGGTGTTAATATTATGGAATTTTGTAAAGCATTTAACGAAAAAACAAAAGATAAAGCTGGTTATAGATTACCAGTTGTTCTTACAATTTATACAGATAAAAGCTTTACTTTCGAAGTAAAACAACCGCCAATGACTGAACTTATTAAAAAAATTTCAGGAATTAAAAAAGGGAGTAGCAATCCACTTAAACAAAAAATTGGAAAGCTTACTAAAGATCAAATTATGGAAATCGTTGATATGAAAATCAAAGATTTAAATACTGATGATAGAGAAGTTGCTGCAAAAATTGTAGCTGGAAGTGCAAGATCTATAGGAATTGAAACAGAATTATAATTCTGTTTCATATTAAGGTATAACCACTAGCCTTTATAAATATTAGTGGAAGCAAAAAAAATAAAATTGCGGAGAATAAAATGGCAAAAGTTTCAAAAAGATATAAAGCGTTAAGTGCAAAAGTTGAAGATAGAAAATACTCTTTAGCTGATGCTTGTAATTTAGTAAGAGATTTAAAATCTGCTAAATTTGATGAGAGTGTTGAAATTGCACTTAATTTAAATGTTGATCCAAGACATGCAGATCAAATGATTAGAGGAGCTGTTGTTCTTCCAAATGGTACAGGAAAAACTGTAAGAGTTGCTGTTTTTGCTAAAGGTGTAAAAATGGATGAAGCAAAAGCTGCAGGTGCTGATATTGTTGGGAATGATGATTTAGCTGATGATATCCAAGCTGGAAAAATCAACTTTGATGTTTTAATTGCAACTCCTGATTGTATGGGAATTGTTGGTAAAGTTGGAAGAATTCTTGGGCCAAAAGGTTTAATGCCAAATCCAAAAACTGGAACAGTTACAATGGATGTTACAAAAGCAGTTAATGATGCTAAAGGTGGTCAAGTAACTTATAGAGTTGATAAAAAAGGTAATATGCAAGCAGCTATTGGAAAAGTTTCATTCTCTGCAGAAGCTATTAAAGAGAATGCTGAAGCATTTATCGGGGCTATCAATAAAGCAAAACCTTCAACTGCAAAAGGAAGATATATTACTAATGCAGCAATTAGCTTAACAATGAGTCCATCAGTTATTTTAGATAATATGGAATTATTAGAGATTAGATAAGGGTTTCCTTATCTAATTTTTTTGCATTCAAGAATATTGAAATTGTTCACTATTTTTGAGTGTTCAAAGCACTGAAATAAAACTGAAGACAGCTGGTAAAAGAACTCCTCGTTCTTTTGTAAGTCCCGCCTAGGATGATGTTTTGAAAGGAGGAAAATATAATGACTAGACAAGAAAAATCAGAAATTATTGATTTTTTAGCAGCTGAGTTTAAAAACTCTTTAGCAGTTGTTGTTTGTGACTATAAAGGTCTTACTCATAAAGAATTAGAAACTTTAAGAAAAGATGCAAGAGCAAACAATACTAAAGTTCAAGTTGTAAAAAATACATTAGTAACTAAAGCTGTTAAATCTGCTGATTTAGGAGATATTGATTTAAGTGGAACAAACATCTACTTATGGTCTGATGATCAAATTTCAGCTTGTAAAGTAGCTGATAAATTTGCAACTACTACAAAAGATAAATTCTCTATTAAATCAGGAATTATTGAAGGTGAAATTTGCGATGCTACTAGAGTTAATGCATTTGCTAAATTACCATCAAGAGAAGAACTTCTTGGAATGCTTGCATCTGTATGGATGGGACCTGTTAGAAACTTTACTATTGGTCTTGATGCTCTTAGAAGAAAAAAAGAAGAAGAGGCTGCTTAATTTTAAGCTAAAAATATATTAAATTAAAAAAATAAAAAGGATAGAAAATGGCAATTTCTAAAGAAGACGTTTTAGAATTTATTTCTGGTTTATCTGTATTAGAATTATCAGAATTAGTAAAAGAATTTGAAGAAAAATTTGGAGTATCTGCTCAACCTGTAGCAGTTGCTGGTGCTGCAGTTGCAGTTGAAGCTGCTGAAGAAAAAACTGAATTTGACGTAATTATTGTTGATTCAGGAGATAAAAAAATCAATGTAATTAAAGAAATTAGAGCAATTACTGGTTTAGGATTAAAAGAAGCAAAAGATGCTGCAGAGCAAACTCCTTCAACAATTAAAGAGGGAATTTCTAAAGCTGATGCTGAAGCAATCAAAGCTCAACTTGAAGCTGCTGGTGCAAAAGTAGAAGTTAAATAAGTTTTATAACTTATCGTATATAGGGACTTTTCCCTATATAAGTTTAGCATCTTTGAGGGCTAAGGTTAAGATTTTTTAACAAATTTTAACCTTATCCTTTATGGATGCTTTTGTGCTTTATAAGAAAATAAGGCAAACATAACCAAATTTTATAACAAGGTGTAAGATGTTAAACTCTTTAAAATCTGGTAATAGACTAAGAATAGATTTCGCAAAAAACCCACAAAAAATTGAAATTCCAAATTTATTACAACTGCAACAAACTTCGTATGATACTTTCTTGATGATTGATCAAAAAGATAGATCTGGTGCTGGTATAGAAAAAGTATTTAAAGCAATTTTTCCAATTCATGATGCTCAAAATAGAGTAACTCTTGATTATTTAGGAAGTGAAGTTGGAAAACCTAGATATGATGTTAGAGAATCAATGGTTAGAGGATTGACATATTCAATCCCTCTTAAGATAAATGTAAGATTAACTCTTTGGGATTTAGATGAGAAAACTGGAGAGAAAATAGGTGTAAAAGATATTAAAGAGCAATCTTTATTTATTAGAGAAATCCCACTTATGACTGAAAGAACTTCATTTATTGTAAATGGTGTTGAAAGAGTTGTTGTAAATCAGCTACATAGATCTCCAGGTGTTATTTTCAAAGAAGATGAATCAAATACAACAAATAATAAACTTCTTTACACTGGACAAATTATCCCAGATAGAGGTTCTTGGTTATATTTTGAATATGATGCAAAAGATGTATTATATGTAAGAATTAATAAAAGAAGAAAAGTTCCAATTACAATTCTTTTTAGAGCTTTAGGATATTCAAAAGAGGATATTGTTAAACTATTTTATCCTGTAATTACTATTAAAATTAAAAACAATAAATTTTTAACAGAGTTTAATCCTGATGACTTTATGGGAAGAATTGACTATGATATAAAAGATGATAAAGGAAATTTAGTTATTCAAGCAGGAAAAAGATTAACTGCAAGAAAAGCTAAAGCTTTAATTGAAGGTGGATTAAAATTAATTGAATATCCACTTGAGCTTTTAATGGATAGACATACAGCAGGTTCTATTTATGATCCTCAATCAGGAGAAGTTTTATTTGATGCTTTAACAAGTCTTGATGAGTTAAAACTTAAAAAACTATTAGATTTAGGATTTGAAACATTTGAAATTGCAAATGATTTATCAAGTGGAGCTGATGCTTCAATTATAAATGCATTTAAAGCAGATGCTGAAAGTTTAAAATTATTAAAGCAAACTGAACAAATTGAAGATGAAAATGATTTAGCCGCAATTAGAATTTATAAAGTAATGAGACCAGGTGAGCCTGTAACAAAAGAGGCAGCAAAAGAGTTTATAAAAAAACTATTCTTTGATCCTGAAAGATACGACTTAACAAAAGTTGGAAGAATGAAGATGAATCATAAGTTAGGTGTAAATGTACCTGAATATGTTACAACTTTAACTTACGAAGATGTTATAAAAACTGTTCAATACTTAATAAAAGTTAAAGCAGGACATGGTCATATTGATGATAGAGATCACTTAGGAAATAGAAGAATTAGAGCAATTGGGGAATTACTTGCAAATGAGTTACATGCAGGTTTAATCAAAATGCAAAAAACTATTAGAGATAAAATGACAACTCTAAGTGGAACTTTAGAAGATATTATGCCTCATGATTTAATTAACTCAAAAATGATTACATCAACAATTACTGAGTTTTTTACAAGTGGTCAATTATCACAATTTATGGATCAAACAAATCCACTATCTGAAGTTACTCATAAAAGAAGATTATCAGCTCTTGGAGAGGGTGGTTTAGTAAAAGAGAGAGCAGGATTTGAGGTAAGGGACGTTCATCCAACTCACTATGGAAGAATTTGTCCAGTTGAGACTCCAGAGGGTCAAAATATCGGTCTTATAAATACTCTTTCAACTTATTCAAAAGTAAATGAGTTAGGATTTATTGAAGCTCCTTATAAAAAAGTAGTTGATGGTGTTGTTACAAATGAAATTTCATACTACACTGCAACTCAAGAAGAGGGACTTGTAATTGCTCCTGGTTCAACAAAAGTTGATGAAAATGGAAAAATTATTGAACCATTAATTGAAGTTAGACTTAATGGTGAAATTATTTTGATGGATAAAAATAAAGTTGATTTAATAGATATATCATCACAAATGGTAATGGGTGTTGCAGCCTCTTTAATTCCATTTTTAGAGCACAATGATGCAAATAGAGCATTAATGGGTTCAAATATGATGAGACAAGCTGTTCCATTGATTAAACCAACAGCTCCAATAGTTGGAACTGGTTTAGAAAAAACAGTTGCAAGAGATGCTTGGGAAGCAATTAAAGCTAATAGAGGTGGAGTTGTTGAAAAAGCAGATTCTAAAAACATCTATATTAGTGGTGAAGATGAAAATGGACCATTTATTGACTATTATGATGTAAGCAAAAATGTAAAAACAAATAATAATACATCTTTTGGGCAAAGGGTTGCTATAAAAGAGGGTGATATTATTGAAAAAGGTCAAGTAATTGCTGATGGTCCATCAATGGATAAAGGTGAGCTTGCAGTTGGAATTAATGCTATGGTTGCATTTATGCCATGGAATGGATACAACTATGAGGATGCTATTATTCTAAGTGAAAGACTTATTAAAAAAGATGCATTTACATCTGTACATATTTATGAAAAAGAGATTGAGTGTAGAGAGTTAAAACATGGTAATGAAGAGATAACTAGGGATTTACCAGGTGTTAAAGAAGAGAATTTATCACATCTTGATAGCTCGGGAATTGTAAAAGTTGGAACTTATGTAACTCCTGGAATGATTTTAGTTGGAAAAGTAACACCAAAAGGTGAGATTAAACCAACTCCAGAAGAGAGATTACTTAGAGCAATTTTTGGTGATAAAGCAGGACATGTTATAAATAAATCTTTATATTGTCCAACATCAATGGAAGGAACAGTTGTTGATGTTAAAGTTTTCACTAAAAAAGGTTATGAGAAGTGTGAAAGAGCTAAGGCTGAAATTGAATTAGAAAAAAATGAGTTAAATCAAAAACATCTTGATAAGCTTTTAATGCTAGATAGAGAAGAGGCTTTAAAAATAAATAATCTTCTAACAAAATCGAAGCTTGATAAAGAGCTTGAGTTAGATGGAGTTGTGTACAAAAAAGGTGATACATTAACTCTTGAGACTCTTTTAAGTGTAAATAGATTTGCTATGAAAAAAGTAGTATCTTCTTATGCAAAAGAGGTTGAAAAAGCTTATAATGATACAAAAGAGTATTTTATTAGACAAAAAGCTGAATTAAGAAAAGATCATGAAGAGAAGTTAAATGTTCTAGAACATGATGATATTTTATCAAGTGGAGTTATCAAACAAGTTAAAGTTTATATTGCAACTAAGAGAAAAATTAAAGTTGGTGATAAAATGGCTGGAAGACATGGAAACAAAGGTATTGTTTCAAATATCGTTCCAAAAGTTGATATGCCATATTTAGAAGATGGAACAACAGTTGATATCATTCTAAATCCACTTGGGGTTCCTTCAAGGATGAATATTGGACAAATTATGGAGGTTCACTTAGGGCTTGTAGGTAGAAGACTTGGTAAACAAATTCAACAAATCTATGATGCAAAAAAAGGTGAGTATATCGCTGATTTAAGAGCAAAAATGATTGAGATTGCAGGGGTTGCAAAACTTATGAATGCAAAAGCATTTATTGAAAAATTAAGTGATGATGAACTTCTTGATTATGCTAGAGATTGGTCAAAAGGTGTTAAATTTGCAACACAAATTTTTGATGGTGTTGAAGCTTATGACTTTGAAAAACTGTTTGAAATGGCAAAAATAGATAGCGATGGTAAATCTGTTTTATACGATGGAAAAACAGGTGAAAAGATGAAAGAGAGAGTAAACGTTGGGTATATGTATATGCTGAAACTTCACCACTTAGTTGATGAAAAAGTTCACGCAAGAAGTACAGGTCCATATTCACTTGTAACGCAACAACCAGTTGGAGGAAAAGCTCTATTTGGTGGACAAAGATTTGGAGAGATGG